>Ga0209607_1000147_pt1 | contig 61164 bp, 44 predicted proteins | sample AD_UKC117_MetaG_FD_184413 | JGI IMG/M metagenome (GOLD analysis project Ga0209607, IMG submission 184413) | Active sludge microbial communities of municipal wastewater-treating anaerobic digesters from Hong Kong - AD_UKC117_MetaG (SPAdes)... | ecosystem: Engineered > Bioreactor > Anaerobic >... | reverse complement strand
TTGGCACCGGAGGCTCTCCAAGGACCCCAGGTCCTCCGAAGCCATGGTCTATATCGCCTCTAGCTCCATCATGCTCAGAAAATTACATCCTTTGTGAACAGCGTCTTAGAGGAAGCACTTATCGTCGTCCCAATGACTGTCCAATCAGATGGGTCCAGCTCTGGTCCACGCCTTTGGGCATGAACGCCATACCCCTACATCTTGTGGCCTCCACGGGAAATCTCATTGAGCCAACACTTTGAAATCTAACCTCTCATTTTCGTGGGCGAATATCAAACACGAGCATCGTGAGTGGTGCTGCTCACAATCAGCCCACCAGTATCACCGTGCGGTTGATCATCGGATGATCATCGTCACGCGGCCCGAAATCGCTGTCCGGGTGCCAGGCAACCACATCCAGCGCCGCTTCCTCAGTGAAAAAGGAATGCAGGCAACCGCTCGGGATATACCAGCCCATGCCCGGCCGCAGCGGAAACACGCCATCCGGGGTACGGCACTCGCCCGTCCCGTGCAGGATGACCCCGATCCGCGCCGAGGGATGAGTATGGGGTGTCTGGTCGGTACGCGGCGGAATGTGCAGATGATTCAAACACGGCTCGCCCACGCGAGGCGGGCAAATCAACAAGGTATCGCTGCACCCGTCGATATAGCGCAAACGCCCGACAGTCTCCAAGGGACCGCCGATCTGCCGCAAACCGCGATAGCCGGACAGGGTGATCACTAGGCCAACGCCACCTCGCACCGAACCGGAGTCGGGCAATGCGAAAAACATCCCCTGGCCTAATTCGCCGCCACCCCAGACATCGCGCAGCACAGAGCGACCACGGGTCACCATGCCGTAGCTGGTCGCACCGTCCGGCAACGTCAAGCATTCTTCATCCCACCCCCAAATCTGGACCGAATCCAGATCCAGCAGCAGGCCGTGACGAATCTCCAAGGGTTTGAACGTGGTCATGATAGGCTCGGAAAAGTGATCACCGCGCGACGCGGGATCGGCTAGCCGGCTCTCGAAAGGAGCCGCAACAGGAATGGAGTGGGAACCGGCCTGTAAGCCGGGTTCTGTCAAGGACGATCATTCATCTGCGACGCCTGTCACCAGACGCCTGTAGCGACCTACCCAGGAGCCGCGCGGACCACGCGTAAATGCCCCTCTATTTGGTCTTGCTCCGGGTGGGGTTTACCCTGCCACGCCTGTTGCCAGCCGCGCGGTGCGCTCTTACCGCACCTTTTCACCCTTACCGGTTCTCGCGAACGTAGGCGGTGTATTTTCTGTGGCACTTTCCGTCGGCTTACGCCGCCCAGGCGTTACCTGGCACCCTGTCCTGTGGAGCCCGGACTTTCCTCCATATCATCATGCGATACAGCGACCGTCCAGCCGGTTCCCGGCTCTTAGTGTCCCCTGCCGAACGCTGCTTGGCAAGATCGGCTTGTGAATGGGAATATCCACCATCCGACTCCAACCACCCCGCCTCACTCTCCCTCCATGGCGGAGGAAAGATGGGAATCGCTCCCCAGGGCCAGCGCCAGATCGTACAGTGCCTTTTTCCGCAAGCCGGTTAACTTGGCCGCCACCGCCGCCGCCCGGCTGGCGGGCAGTTCCGCCAGCAGCGCCACCAGCAAGCGGCGCGTCTCCGCCGTATCCGCCTCGCTCGCTGCCGGCGCGCCCTGCACGATCACTACAAACTCACCCTTGCGACGATGCGGATCGGCGTCCAGCCAATCCCTCAATTCGCTCAGACTGGCGGTGTGAATCTCCTCGAAACGCTTGGTCAACTCGCGGGCGACCGTCGCCGGGCGTTCCCCACCGAACACCGCCGCCAAATCGGCCAAGGTTTCGGTGATGCGATGGCTGGCTTCCAGAAAGATCAGCGTGCGTTCCTCTCGCGTCAAGGCTTGCAGACGCTCGCGGCGCGCAACGGATTTGGGGGGCAGAAAACCTTCGAAGGTAAAACGGTCGGTCGGCAACCCGGCCACCGACAGGGCCGCCACAATGCTGCTCGGCCCCGGCACCGGGATGACCTTCAGCCCCTGCCGACGCAGTTCGCGCACCAACGGAAAGCCCGGATCGCTAATCAGCGGTGTACCGGCATCCGACACCAACGCCAACGCCTGCCCTTCTTGCAGACGTGCAATCACTGCTTCCAGGCGTGCCCGTTCGTTGTGCTCATGCAGGGAAAACATCGGTGTATCGATACCGAAATGCGCAAGCAACTGACCGGTATGCCGGGTATCCTCGGCGGCGATGCCCTGCACTTCCCGCAAGATGCGCAGGGCGCGCGCGCTGATATCCTCCAGATTGCCGATGGGGGTGGCAATCACATACAGCGCGCCGGATTCGACGGTCATGGTTTGAACCTCTACAATGCGCGGGTTTTTGAAACCCTGATTTTTCATTACCCTGCCGGAGATCGCCCGTGATCAACCGCGTCGCCCAAGGCAGCGCCGCCGAGGATCTGGCCTGCCGCTATCTGGAAGCGCGTGGTCTGACTCTGGTGACGCGCAATGTCCGCTGCCGGGGCGGCGAATTGGATCTGATCATGCGCGACGGCGAGCACCTGATCTTCGTGGAAGTGCGCAGCCGCAGCCATACCCGCTACGGCACGCCGGCCGAATCGGTCACTCGAAGCAAACAGCAGCGCCTGCTCCGCGCCGCCGCGCTCTACCTGCAACGTCAGCGCCTCGACCTGCCCTGCCGCTTCGATGTGGTGGCGATCCTCCAGGCCGATGGCGAACCACAGGTAGAATGGATTCGGGATGCCTTCCAGTTGACTTGAATGCCCGGCCAGCCGCCAGGGTATCGGCCCGCAAGGCGCACAAGCCGGCTGCCCGTTCTTCCGCCTTCTGATACCTTACAAGTATTCCATCGAAGTTGCCGAGTACCTGACCGATGACCGTTGACCGCACCGCCGAACTCTCCGCCCTGCTCGCCCGCCGCATCCTGATTCTGGACGGCGCCATGGGCACCATGATCCAGAGCTATCGCCTGCAAGAGTTCGATTACCGGGGCGAGCGTTTTCGCGACTGGCCCAGCGATCTCAAGGGCAACAACGATCTGCTGGCGCTGACCCAGCCGGACATCATCCGCGAGATCCACGCCGCCTATCTCGACGCTGGTGCCGACATCATCGAAACCAATACCTTCAACTCCACCTCGATATCCATGCACGACTACGGCATGGAAAGCCTCGTGCCGGAGCTGAACCGGGAAGCGGCCCGGCTGGCGCGCGAAGCCGTCGATCAATACAGCACGCCCGATCGGCCGCGCTTCGTCGCCGGGGTGCTCGGCCCCACCAACCGCACCGCCAGCCTGTCGCCGGACGTGAATAATCCGGGCTTTCGCAACATCGGCTTCGACGAATTGGTCACCGCCTACACCGAAGCGACCCAAGCCCTGGTCGAGGGTAGCGTGGATATCCTGCTGGTCGAAACCATTTTCGACACGCTCAACGCCAAGGCGGCGCTGTTCGCCATCCAGCAATTTTTCGACGATTCCGGTATTCGGCGACCGGTGATGATCTCGGGCACCATCACCGACGCTTCCGGCCGCACCCTGTCCGGGCAAACCACCGAGGCGTTCTGGAACTCGCTCTCACACATCCGGCCGCTGTCCTTCGGCCTGAATTGCGCACTGGGCGCGACCCAACTGCGGCCCTACGTGGCCGAACTGGCGCGCATCGCCGACACTTACCTCTCCGCCCATCCCAACGCCGGCCTACCGAACGCGTTTGGCGAATACGATGAAACCCCTGAGACCATGGCCGCCACCATTCGCGAATTCGCCGAGAGCGGTTTTCTCAACATCGTCGGCGGTTGCTGCGGCACCACGCCCGCGCATGTTCGCGCCATCGTCGAAGCGGTCCAGGATCTACCGCCGCGCCCGATTCCCGCCATCGAGCCGCGCTGCCGCCTGGCTGGGTTGGAACCGTTGAATATCGGCCCGGACTCGCTGTTCATCAATGTCGGCGAGCGCACCAATGTCACCGGCTCGGCGGTGTTCAAGCGATTGATCAAAGCCGGCGACTATAACGCCGCGCTGGATGTCGCTCGCCAGCAGGTGGAAAACGGCGCGCAGATCATCGACATCAACATGGACGAGGGGATGCTCGACTCCAAGGAAGCGATGATCACCTTCCTCAATCTGATCGCCGCCGAGCCGGACATCAGCCGAGTGCCGGTGATGATCGATTCCTCCAAGTGGGAGATCCTGGAAGCCGGTCTCAAGCGCATCCAGGGCAAGCCGGTGGTGAACTCGATCAGCATGAAGGAAGGTGAAGCGGAGTTCATTCGTCAGGCCCGACTGATCCGCCGTTACGGCGCCGCCGCCATCGTCATGGCCTTCGACGAACAGGGCCAGGCCGATACCGAGGATCGCAAGTTCGCCATCTGTCAGCGCGCCTACCGAATTCTGACTGAGCAGGTTGGCTTCCCGCCGCAAGACATCATCTTCGATCCCAACATCTTCGCCGTCGCCACCGGTATCGCCGAGCACAACAACTACGCGGTGGACTTCATCGAAGCCACCCGGCGGATCAAGGCGGAATTGTCTTACGCGCTGATCTCCGGCGGCGTGTCCAACGTCTCCTTCTCGTTCCGGGGCAACAACCCGGTGCGCGAGGCTATCCATTCGGTATTCCTTTACCACGCCATCCAGGCCGGCATGGACATGGGCATCGTCAACGCCGGACAACTGGCGATCTACGAAGAAATTCCGGCCGAACTGCGGGAATGCGTGGAAGAGGTCATTCTTAACCGCCGCCCGGACGCCACCGAGCGCCTGTTGGACATCGCTGACCGGTCTGATTTTTTCATTCGAGAGATTCGTCGCTTAGATGATAGTTGGCGTTCCTGGCCGGTCGCCAAGCGGCTGGAACACGCGCTGGTCAAGGGCATCGACGAATTCGTTGACATCGACACCGAGGAAGCCCGTCAGCAAGCCGAACGACCGCTGCACGTCATCGAGGGTCCCTTGATGGACGGCATGAACGTAGTCGGCGACCTGTTCGGGGCCGGCAAGATGTTCTTGCCGCAGGTGGTGAAATCGGCGCGGGTGATGAAAAAAGCCGTGGCCTACCTGATTCCCTACATCGAGGCGGAACAGGCCGAAGGCGAGCGTCGCAGCAACGGCCGCATCGTGCTGGCCACGGTCAAGGGCGACGTGCACGACATCGGCAAGAACATCGTCGGCGTGGTCCTCCAATGCAACAACTTCGAAGTGGTCGATCTGGGCGTCATGGTCCCGGCCCAAAAGATTTTCGACGCCGCCCGCGAGCATGGCGCGGACATGATCGGTCTGTCCGGCTTGATCACGCCGTCGCTGGACGAAATGGTCAACGTCGCCAAGGAAATGAAACGGCAAGGCTTCGACATCCCGCTGCTGATCGGCGGCGCGACCACTTCGGCGATGCACACGGCGGTGAAGATCGATCCGCAATATCCCGGCCCGGTGGTGTACGTCAAGGATGCTTCGCGGGCGGTGGGCGTGGCACAAAACCTGGTCGGCGCCGACTCCAAGGCCGATTACGTGGCCAAGACCAAGGCCGACTATGTCCTGAAACGCGAACAACACGCCAATCGACGTGGACGGGAAGCCTTGCTGCCGTTGGCCCAAGTCCGCGCCAATCGTCCAGCGCTCGACTGGTCCGGCTATACTCCGCCCAAACCGAGTTTTCTCGGCATCCGTGCTTTCGACGACTACCCGCTGACGGAATTGGTGGAGCGGATCGACTGGACGCCGTTCTTCCATGCTTGGGAGCTGCGCGGGCGCTATCCGGTACTTTTCGACGATCCCGAACAGGGCGAGCACGCCCGCCACTTGTTCGCCGACGCCCAAGCCATGTTGGACAAGATACTCACGGAACGATGGCTGACGGCACGGGCGGTGATCGGTTTCTTCCCGGCCAATCGGACCGGCGAGGACGACGTAGCTTTGTATCCCGACGAAGGCCGCGAGTCGGCATCCATGATCTTGCATCACCTGCGCCAACAGGGTCCGAAACCAGCCGGCAAGCCGCATCACTGCCTGGCCGACTGGATCGCGCCGCGTGAAACCGGGATGGCCGACTACTTGGGTGCCTTCGCCGTCACCACCGGTATCGGCATCGACGAACGGGTGGCGGAATTCGAACGCGCTCATGACGACTACAGCGCTATCCTGCTGAAGGCGCTGGCCGACCGGCTGGCCGAGGCGCTGGCTGAGCGGCTGCACGAGCGAGTACGGCGGGAATTCTGGCGTTACGCGGCAACCGAGACGCTGAGCAACGAGGACCTGATCGCCGAACGCTACCAGGGCATCCGCCCCGCTCCCGGCTATCCGGCCTGCCCCGACCACACCGAGAAGGGTTTGCTCTGGCAATTACTGGATGTAGCCCAGAACGCCGACATCCAGCTGACCGAGAGCTTCGCCATGACCCCGACGGCGGCGGTGAGCGGCTGGTATTTCAGCCACCCCGAAGCGCGCTACTTCGGCCTGGGTCGCCTGGGTCGCGATCAGGTCACCGACTACGCCCGCCGCAAGGCCTGGACGCTGACGGAAGCGGAAAAGTGGCTGGCACCGAATCTGGGGTACGAACCGGATAGCGAATGAGGTATTGACCATGATCGAAACCTGGCTCGATTTTCCATTTTGGCTGGGGGTGCCCGCCACCCTGATATTCTGGCTGGCCACCGCCGCCGCTCTGTGGTGGTTCTTTCAACGCAGCCGGCTCGCTCCTTTCTGGCGCGGCAATCTGGGTGTCGTGGCTCCCTACTTTTCCTCGGTCGCGATACTGTTCAGTCTATCGGTCGGATTCATGGGCGCCGATATTTGGCAACGGGCCGAGCAAGCACAACAATCCGTCCTCCAGGAAACCAGCAATCTGAAACTACTGTCGCACCTCGCGGAGATCCTGGAGCCGACCACCCAACCCTTGGCCGAACGGATCTGTACCTACGCGAAAGCGGTCGTGCAACAGGAATGGCCGACGATGCTGCTGGACGGCAAAGCCTCGCCCACCGCCGAAACGGCTCTGGACAACCTGATGCTAGCGCTCGCCACCCCGGAATTCACCGCTCGGGTGGATGCAACGCTGCGCCGGGAAATGCTGAACGCTTTCAACCAGGTCCGAACGTACCGGGTCAACCGTATCCAGCTCAGCAGCGGCCACAGTCATATCGGCAAGTGGGTACTGGTCATCTTTCTCGGCTTCATGACCCAGATTGCCATCGGGCTGGTGCAACTCGACAAACCGCGCGCCCAAGCGATAACACTGGCCGTGTTCTCGATCACCGCAGCCGTCACCCTGACCCTCCTGGCCAGCATGGATCAACCGTTTACCGAACCCTTCGCGGTCCTCAACACACCCATTGCGGATCTGGCGCGGTGCAAGTAAGTATCCCCCGGTGGAACCGGGGAGGCTTTAGGGGATTCGCCTCAAAGGTGCTGTAGGTCGTCCACCGGTAGCACGATCTCGACCCGCAACCCGCCGTCCGGGCGATTCAGCGCGCGAATGTGCCCACCATGGGCTTCGATGGCCCGACGAGCAATCGCCAAGCCCAAACCAAAACCGGTGGTCTTGACGCTGCCCCCGCCGCGAAAAAACGGCTCGAAAACGGCTTGCAAGTCGCTTTCGGGAATGCCGGGGCCTCGATCCGAAACCATGACGACCAGGCTATCGGGCGCGGCCCGCCGTTCGATCCGCACTTCGACCGCCGTGCCTTCGCGCGTGAATTTCACGGCGTTGCGGATCACGTTCTCGAAAGCGCGGTGCAACAATTCCGCGCGGATCTTGACGATGACCTCGCCCGCGCCGGAAAACGACACCCGACGCCCGGTCGCCTCCGCCTCGAAGCGCGCGTCATCGGCGATGCCCGCCACCAGATCCACAAGATCCACTTCTTCGTCCGCCGCGCCGCTGATGCCGGCTTCCAGTCGCGACAGGGTCAGCAGTTCCCCCACCAATTCGTCCAAGCGACCGGATTCGCGTTCGATGCGATCCAGCGAAGCGTCCCGTTTCTCCGGTTGCTGGCGTGCCAAGCCGATGGCGGCTTGCAAGCGCGCCAGCGGCGAGCGTAGTTCGTGCGAAACGTCGTGCAGCAAGCGCCGTTGGGAACCGAGCAGAATTTGCAGTTGCTGGGCCATGCGGTCGAAATCTCGACCGAGATCGGCAATCTCGTCGCGCCGTCCCATGCGCGACCCGATCCGCGTATCGAGCTTTCCCGCCGCCACCGCGTCGAACGCCCCCCGCAGATGACGGATCGGTTTGGAGAGATACCAAGCTAGCAGGGCACTGAAGCCGAGACTGGCCAGAATCCCGATACTGATCGGGATCCACGGCGGCGGTGGCGGGTCATGGGATGAGATTTTGCTCGCGGCGGGAATGAAAAACAGATAGGTGTGCTGGGGCGTCGCCTCCAACCACGCGATGCGCGGGGTTTGATCTCCGTCCGCCAAGCGACGGGCCTGCGCCACCGCCTCGGCCGAAACCGTTCGGCCCAGCAGTTCCCGGCCCGCCTCATCGACGACATAAACCCGCGCCTTGCCCTGCTGCATTCTCCATTCTTCCAGCAGATCGCGCAGCGCCTCGATCCCGCCATGCCGGAACACCATCGCCGTCGTATTCACCAAAAACGCGGTACGCGGTCCTCCCGCCAGCGCGCGATCATGATCGTCCTGCGTCTGCCTGTGCAGCCAGACGGTCGTGCCGACGCCACCGCTCGCGATCAGCAGCGCCAGCCAAAACGCGAAAAAGAATTTCCAAAACAGCCGGCCCAAGATGCTTATTCCTTGAGGAACTGATAGCCGATGCCACGCACGGTTTGAATCGGCGAGCGTCCTTCTCCGCCACCGAGCTTGTGGCGAATGCTACTCAGATGCACGTCGATGCTGCGATCGTAGCGCGCCAGCGGACGGCCCAAAGCCTGCTCCGATAATTCTTTCTTGCTCACCACCCGACCCGCGTTGCGGACCAGGACTTCGAGCAGATTGAATTCGGTGCTGGTGAGGTCGAGCGGCACGCCATCCCATTCGACACCACGCTTTTCCGGCCATATCGTGAGCGGACCGGCCGTGAGCGAGCCCGATGACGAACTGGATGATTCCTCCAATCGGGCACGTCGCAGGATGGCCCGGATACGCGCGACCAGTTCGCGCGGCGTGCACGGCTTGGGCACGTAATCGTCCGCGCCGAGTTCCAAACCGATGATGCGATCCACGTCGTCACCCCGAGCAGTCAGCATCAGCACCGGAATGCGGCTGTCGCGCGCCCGAATGCGTCGCAAGGCTTCGATACCGTTCATGCGTGGCATCATCACGTCCAGCACCACAATCCCGTATTCGCCCGACAGCGCTTCGGCGACTCCGGTTTCACCATCGGGCACGGCGGTCGCGCCGAAACCCTCGCGTTCGAGGTATTCCGTCAACATCTCGCCCAACTCGATGTCGTCATCGACCAATAGAACCCGGGTCATCGTCGTCAACGGCTTCGCTGATCTTTCATGCTGGTCTTTCATTTTGATCATCATAGCGATCCGTGCGAGACAGCCAACCGCATTTACCTGTTTTTGCCCATCTTTACCTTTTTTTACACAACGCTAACCCGCATTAACGGACACCCCGGCTACAGTGGCGACATCCGATAACCGTATCCCGAAATCCATTTTTCGTGATGCTCCGTCCAAAAATGTGAACGCCATGTTTCCCGATACACTCAAGCGCTTGCTCGTGATCGCTCATCGCTGGCTGGCCCTGACGCTGGCCCCCGTCTTCCTGCTGATTCTACTCTCCGGCGCGATTCTCGCCTTCAAGCCGATTGTCGAAAGCGGCGCCGCCGCTGGACCGTCCGCGCCGGCGAACGTCGATACGGTGGTCGCGGCGCTCGAAGTAATCGATCCGACGCACCAGGCGACCTCGGTCAGCCTCTCGGCGGATGGCCGGTCCATTCGCTTGAAATCCAACGATCCGGCCGTGGCGGGCGCTTTCGATCTGGCGACGCGCACGCCCGCCACATCCAGTGATTTCGATCCGTTCACCTTCGCGCTCGATCTACACAAGAACCTGTTGGTCGGGGCGGGACTCGTGGTCGAGATCGCCACGTACGTCATAGTCGCGATTCTCGCCATCGGACTCTTTCTGGGACTGCCCAGACTGCGCAATACCCTGATGGATTGGCACAGTGGGTTGGGTTGGCTGGCGCTGCCGCTGGTGGCGTTGGCACCGGTCACCGGCTTGCTGATGATCCTGCACATCGGCACACCGACCTTGCCCATGATCGAACCGGCAGCGCAACCCTTGCCGTTGGCTCGTGCCCTCGAAGCCACCGCCGACCAAGTCGACCTGACCCGTTTCGTCGCGGCGCGGCGATTCCGCCAGGGCAGCGTCCTGCTCACCGCGACCACCGCCGAAGGTCCGATGCGTTATCTGGTGTCCGGTACCGGCAAGGTCGTTCCACTGACCGATGGACCGGGATGGGTCAGGCAACTGCACGAAGGCACCTGGGCCGGTATCGGGTCGGGCATACTCAGTTTCCTGGCCGCCGCCGCGCTCATGGGGCTGATGGTGACAGGCTTGTATTCCTGGTTGCGCCGCCAGCGGCAAGCGCGGCGACGCGACGGCGATCGCAACGCCGCGACTCTGGTGGCTTTCGCCAGCCAGACCGGCACCGCCGCCCGGCTGGCCGAAGCGACGGCCAAGGCGCTGCGCGACGCGGGCGAGGCGGTGATCTGCGCCTCGCTGGCGGCGTTGAACCCGCGCGAACTGACCGGATTCCGCAACAACCTGCTGATCGTCTCCACCACCGGCGAGGGCGATGTCCCGGACTCGGCCCGATCGTTTCTGGCCCGACTCGGCTCGGCCGATCTGCGCGGGACGCGCTTTAGCCTGCTGGCGCTGGGCGACTCGCGGCGTTACCGGTCGTTCTGCGGCGGTGGCCGGCAAGTTCGCGAGGCACTGCTCGAACAGGGCGCCAACGAAGTGGCCGAATGGCATCGCGCCGACGGTGAACCGACCTCGGCCTGGCGCGATTGGCTGGCCACCGTGTCGCGCTTGATCGGTCTGGAACTGGGCGCGGTGGAAGCCCCCGAAACCGACCGACCGGTCACCCTGACCCTGATCGAATGCCAACGGCTCGACCATCCCAAGCAAGGTGATACCCGCGAGACTTGGCAACTAACGTTCGACACCGGAGACACCGCAGGCGACTTCCGCCCCGGTGATCTGTTGCTGGTCAGTCCGGGGCCAGGGGAAGCGCCGCGTTGTTACTCAATCGGCACCTCATCGCTCGCCGGCGACTCGCGTATCGGCCTAACGGTCAGCCTACATACCTGGAAGGACAGCGAGGGCAAGCACCACTTGGGACTGACCTCGAATTATCTGTGCCACCAGTTGCGGCCGGGCGCGAAGCTCGACGCCACATGGCGTCGCCATCCCGATTTCAATCCACCGGACGATCCCACTCGCCCGCTCATCCTGGTGGCGACCGGCGCCGGCATTGCGCCCTTCCCCGGCTTCCTCGCCGAACGGGCCCGGCAACCCAACGCCGGTCCGGTCTGGTTACTGTTCGGCAACCGCTTCCGCACCGGCGATTTCTTCTACCAGGCCGCGTTCGAACAATGGCGGCGGGAGGGCGTGCTCACCCGGCTGGATACTGCATTTTCCCGCGATCCTGACGATGGCCACCACATTCAGGATCGGTTGATGGGGAATGGCGAAGAATTGCTGCGCTGGTTGGTCGAGCGTCGAGGCGTGCTCTATACCTGCGGGCGGGCCAGTACGGTCGGCGTGGCGGTCGAACGGACGGTACGCGCCATCATCGCGAGCCACGGCGGCCAGTACGGCTTGCAACCGGACGAGACCCTGGCTCAGTGGCGGACGGACGGTACGCTGCGGGTAGATGTGTTCGGATGAACCACCCACCTTCCATCGCAATTAGGGGAATGACCGTGAAATCATCTATTCGCGAAACTCATGCTGGTCGGCTCTGGACCCTGGATCGACGCTTTTCCTATCCGAAAACCATGCTGTTGATGGCGGCTCTACTGCTGTCCGGTTGCGCGGCGGTCGGCCCGAATTATGTCGCGCCGGACCCAGCGCCGCCGGCCACCTGGCAAGGCGCGGCGGCGGCCCAGGCCACGATCTCACCGACGACGCCAGAAGATTTGGCGACCTGGTGGAAGCAACTCGACGATCCGACCCTGACCACCCTGATCGAACAGGCCCTGCGCAATAGTCCCGACCTCCACGCCGCTCAAGCAAAACTGCGTCAGGCGCGTGCGCAACGGGCTCTGGCCGGGGCGGAGCTGTTTCCGACGCTTTCGGGTTCGGCAGCTGGACAGCGGGCGAAAGCCAGCGGTCAATCCGGCGGCGGCGGCGTGGCGAACCTGTTCAATGCCGGATTCGACGCCAGTTGGGAACCGGACGTGTTCGGCGGCCTCCGGCGCGGCGAGGAAGCGGCCCAAGCCGATCTCGAAGCCAGCGAAGCCAATCTGCACGATGTCCAGGTCTCGCTGAGCGCCGAAGTCGCGCTCAACTATGTGGAACTGCGCAACTACCAGACCCGCTTGGAGATCGCCAAGGCCAACGCCGACTCCCAGCTCGAAACCTTGAAGCTGACCCAGTGGCGAGCCGAAGCTGGGCTGACCACCGCGTTGGACGTGGAACAGGCTCGCTCGAATCTCGAACAGACCCGCGCCCAAATTCCCAGTCTCGACACCGGTCGCGCCGAGGCCGAGCATCGCCTGGCCATCCTGCTCGGACAACAACCCGGCACCCTGCACTCGACCTTGGCGAACTCGGCCAAGATTCCCGAAATACCCGAGCGGGTCATCGTGACCATCCCCGCCGACACCCTGCGCCAGCGTCCCGACGTGCGCGCCGCCGAACGCACGCTGGCGGCGGAAACCGCGCGGATCGGCGAAGTCGAGGCCAAACGCTATCCGAGTTTCAATCTGAGCGGTTCGATCGGCTTGGCGGCCTTGACCCTCGGCAACTTGAACAGCGTCGATGCAACCACGGGTTCTCTATTGGGATCGATCGCCGGGCCGATCTTCGACGCCGGGCGCATCCGCCAGCAGGTCGCGATTCAAACGGCGGTGCAGGAGCAGGCATTGGTCAACTACCAATCGACGGTGCTCAGTGCGTTGGAGGAGGTCGAAAATGCCTTGGTCGCCCTGGCCAATACCCGCCAACGCCAGCAAAGCCTGCGGAACGCCACGCGGGCGGCCCAACTTGCGGCTCTGCTGGCCCGCCATCGCTATACCACCGGCATCATCGATTTCCAGACGGTGCTGGATACGGAACGCACCGTGCTCACGCTGGAAGACAGCCTCACCGCCAGTGAGGCCGAACAGGTCTCCGCCTTGATTCAACTTTACAAAGCGCTGGGCGGCGGCTGGTCGCCAATATCCGTTGAGACGGTTGCCAGCGCGCAAGGGAAATCGTCGTGAATCCATCCATGCAGCACGATCCAGAGCTAGCGAAAATCGTCGGCATGGGAACGCCCAAAAGCCACTTCCTTGGAAGCCTGATACGCTGGCTGCTCGTGGCAAGCGTCCTCGTCGCGCTGGGCGTCGGTGGTTTCGCGTTCCTTCGTTCCCGTGCCGAAACCCAGGCGACGCCCCGCTACCAGACCGAACCGGTCAGCCGGGGCGACCTGCAAGTTACGGTTTCGGCGACGGGTAAACTGGCGCCGGTCAACGAGGTCGAGGTGGGCAGCGAGTTGTCCGGCACCATCGAAGCGGTGTTCGTGGACTACAACGACCGGGTGAAAAAAGGCCAGGTGCTCGCTCGTCTGGATATCGCCAAGCTCCAGGACGCCATTGCCAAGGCCAAGGCGGCATTGGCCTCGGCCGACGCCAAGGTGTTGCAAACCGTGGCGACCGTCCAGGAAGCGCGCGCCAATCTCAAACGCTTGCGGCAAGTAGCCAAACTGAGCGGCGGCAAGGTGCCTTCGCCGGCGGAACTGGAAACCGCCGAGGCCACCCAGCAACGCGCCATCGCCGACGAGGCCAGCGCGCGCGCGGCGGTGGACGAAGCCCGCGCCACCCTCCGTTCCAGCGAAACCGATTTGACCAAGGCGTCCATCCGTTCACCCATCGATGGCGTGGTGCTCACCCGCTCGGTGGAGCCAGGGCAAACGGTGGCCGCCTCGCTGCAAGCGCCGGTCTTGTTCACACTCGCCGAAAATCTGGCGCAAATGGAATTGCAGGTGGACGTGGACGAAGCGGATGTCGGTCAGGTACAAAAAGGGCAAGCCGCCACCTTCACCGTCGATGCCTACCCCAACCGGCAATTTCCCGCCACCATCGATCTGGTGCGTTTCGGCTCGGAGACGGTGGACAATGTGGTCAGCTACAAGACCATTCTCAACGTCGATAACGACGACCTCAGTCTGCGTCCCGGCATGACCGCCACGGCGGAAATCGTCACCGCCGAACGGGAAAACGTGCTGCTGGTTTCGAACGCGGCGTTGCGTTTCACCCCGCCAAAGCCGGCGGCGAATGCGCAACCGAGCAGCGGCGGCGGTTTGTTGGCCAGTTTGCTGCCCCGACCACCCCGCCCGCAAGCCACCAAATCCGTAACGGAAACGCCCGACAAAAGCGCCGCGCAACGGGTGTGGGTGCTGCGCGACGGCCAGCCGGTTGCGATTCCGGTGACCGTCGGCCAAAGCGACGGACGCATGACCGAGGTCACCGGCGCGGGTTTGGCGGCGGGCATGCCGGTGATTACCGCCCGGCTGAGTGCGACGCCTTGAACGCGACCAGCGAGCGCGCCGCGCCGGAAAACGGCGCGCTGATCGAATTGCGGGACGTGACCAAAACTTACGGGCAAGGGCCGGCGACGTTTCTGGCGCTGCGCGGGGTCAATCTACGCATCGACGCCGGCGAGTTCGTCGCGATTATGGGTCCGAGCGGTTCCGGCAAATCCACCGCCATGAACATCCTCGGCTGCCTGGACAACCCGACCTCGGGCGCTTACCTCTTTCGCGGGATGCACGTCGAGAATTTGACCCGCAACCAGCGCGCCTTGCTGCGCCGTTATTACCTCGGCTTCGTATTCCAAGGCTTCAACTTATTGGCCCGCACCACCGCCTTGGAAAACGTCGAACTGCCTCTCGTGTACCGGGGCGAACCGCGCGCAGCCCGTCATGCCAAGGCCCGCACGGCGCTCGACGCGGTCGGTTTGCGGCAGTGGGAGCACCACACGCCCGCCGAACTGTCCGGTGGTCAGCAACAGCGCGTCGCCATCGCCCGCGCCATCGTGACCGATCCGACCATCCTGCTAGCCGACGAGCCGACCGGCAATCTCGACAGCCAGCGTAGCCACGAGATCATGGATTTGCTGGTCGCCCTGAATCGCGACCGGGGCATCACCGTACTGATGGTCACCCACGAACCCGACATGGCGCGGTACGCCAAACGAGTCATCCACTTCGTGGACGGCCGAGTCGATTCGGATCATCACAATGGGGAGAACTCTTGATGTTCTGGAGCAGCGTGCTATTGGCCTTACGGGCGATTCGGCGCAATTTGCTGCGGTCGTTCCTGACCATTCTCGGTATCGTGATCGGCGTCGGCGCGGTGATCACCATGGTCACGCTGGGCAACGGCGCCACCCGCGCGGTTTCGGACCAGATTTCCAGCCTCGGTAGTAACCTCATCATGGTGCGCCCCGGTCAACGGCTCGGTCCCGGACGGGATTCGGCGGGCGCGCCGCGATTCAAGGCCAGCGACGCGGAAGCCATCGCGGCGCAGATCGGTTCGATCAATGCGGTCGCGCCGGTCGCCAACAAAAGCGTGACCGTGGTGTATACGGCGCACAATTGGTCGACCACGGTAACCGGTAGCACCGATGCTTATTTCACCGTGGGCAACTGGCAGCTGGCCGACGGACGGGTTTTCACCAAGGCCGAGCAGCGCGCCGGCAAGGCCGTTTGCGTGATCGGCGCCACGGTGCGCAAGGAGTTGTTCGGCGACCGACCGCCGCTGGGCGACGAGTTGCGGATCAAGAATTTCGCCTGCGAGGTGATCGGCCTGCTGCAATCCAAGGGACAGTCGGCCATGGGCATGGATCAGGACGACATCATCGTGATACCGCTGCGTACCTTGCAGCGCCGCCTGGCCGGCAACCAAGATGTCAATACCCTGATGGTGTCGGCGCAAGACAGCGGGGATACCGACCGCATCATGGCGGATTTACGGTTGCTGATGCGTGAACGACGCAAGATCGTCGCCAACGAGGACGATAATTTTTCCATCCTCGACACCCGGCAGATCGCCGAGGCCATGACCGGCACCACCAAGGTATTGACCATGCTGCTGGGCGCGGTGGCCGCCGTCAGTCTGCTGGTCGGCGGCATCGGCATCATGAACATCATGCTGGTATCGGTGACCGAGCGCACCCGCGAAATCGGCATCCGGCTGGCGATCGGCGCGCTGGAACGGGAGGTCTTGCTGCAATTTTTGATCGAGGCGGTGGCCCTGTCGTCACTGGGCGGCGTTGTCGGAATCACCTTGGCGACGCTGGCCTCGCTCGGGCTGGCCAAGGTCATGCAGGTGCCGTATGTCTTCGATCCCGGCATCAATCTGCTGTCGTTCCTGTTTTCGGCGGCGATCGGTGTGATCTTCGGTTATTTCCCAGCCCGCCGCGCCGCGCGGCTCGATCCCATCGACGCGTTGCGGCACGAGTGAACGTCATCGGGTGAAACGACTCTGGATCTGGGCTGAGCACGCACCAAGCTGGAGCCGTTCAGAACAATGCTTCGATGCTCGCCCATTCCGCCGCTGGATCGGCGCCGATCCGGGCGATCTTGTCTTCCAGATCGGCCCACATGGCTTCATCGACCAGTTCGTAGCTGTGGCCCCAGAAGCAGAACACGCCACCCGATGCCTTGGCATGCTCGTAACGAGTCCAGAACGAGGGATCGACGAACCGGCAACTGACTCCGAACTCGAATGGATCGGTCAACGGCAATATTGGTTCGCGTTCGGTCACGGTGCGGGCGTAGACATGGCCGGCGGCGCGCACCGCCTCCTTCACCATCGGGTTGAATCCGCCGAAGGGGTAGCAGAAACCACGCACCGGTTGCTGAAACCACTCTTGCAGGATGCGTCGGCTGTCTTGCACCTCACGCCGCAGATCCGTGGGAGACAGATCGGGTAGGTTGGGATGGTTCAGGGAGTGGTTGGCGATCTCGAAACCGGCGTAGATCTCGATCAATTCGTCGCGACCGAGCCGCCACACCTCCTTGTCGCCATAACGCCAACTAAAGGAACGCTCCGCGTGGTGCAAACCGGGATTGAGATTGAAAGTGGCGCTGGCCTGGTGGCGGCGCAGCAAATCCGCCAGCCGAATATCGTCCACGACGCCATCATCCCAGCTCTGAACGACCTTCATTCGTCACCCGCGCATATCGGAAATCCGGCAATCGAGTGGAACCCGCTTTGGCGAGGCAAGCGCGATGTTCCCAGCTCGCCGCCCTTCTACCAGACGCCGTTGCGGACCTTATGCACCAAGGCGGACAACTCCTCGTCGGACACATCGCCCAATCCTCGGATGATCTCGGCAAACAGCGTCGGCCGTTTGGCGATGACCTCCAGAACGTCGCTGGCCACCAAGCCCGCCCTGGCCAACAGCAAGTCCGCGTCTTCCCCCAGATCGGCCGCCAACCGCCGCATCGTATCCTCCGTCGGTGGGTAAATTTCCCCACGCTCGATCTTGCTGAGGTGGGTCGGCTCCACTCCGATCCGCTCGGCGGTTTGCCGCACCGAGTACCGGCGGCTCACTTTTCGGCGTTGTTCGCGGAGCTCCCGAAGATGAGCTCCAAAACTCTTGGCCTTCGCCGCCTCATCGTCCTTTTCGTCAGCGCTTGATACGTACCGTCTCGATTGCATGCAGAGACGGGAATCCCGTACAACGGAGAATGACCTTATCACCATCACCATCACCCTTTGCCGACCCACACAAAAATCCGAATGAAAAGTTTGGATTTTGTCCGGTTCCGATGCCTTAACGATCACCCTTCAAAACTGTAGAACATATCTTGCACAAGAGATCGACAATACGGTGGTTCGCGCCTCAACCACTCCTCAGGAATCCCCATTCGGTGGGATGCCCCGACGGCGACGATTGAGTCGCCGCCGGGGATCAGCCCCGAAAACCCGGTATCAATCCTCTCGCCGCCGCAAATCCAGCGTAAACGGAAAGTTGGGGTTGGGTTCCTCGGCTGGCGCCATCATCGACCCAGGGGTGTGACCATACGGCCAGAATCGGGCGAAACGCCGCGCTTCCGCTTCGTTGGCGTTGACGGGGAACGTGTCGGGGTTGCGGCCACCTGGATGTTGCACATGATAGGTGCAACCACCGATGGAGCGCTGGTTCCAGGTATCCACCAGGTCGAATACCAGAGGCGCGTGAACCGGGATGGTCGGGTGTAATGCCGACGGCGGTTGCCAAGCACGGTAACGAACGCCGGCCACGAATTCGCCCGGAATCTCGGTCGGACGCAGCGGTACCCGCCGGCCGTTGCAGGCCACCACATGCCGCTCGCCGACCATGCCGCGCACCTTGATCTGCATTCGTTCCACCGAGGAATCGACATAACGGGCGGTGCCACCCAGTGCCTGCTCTTCACCCAGCACATGCCATGGCTCCAAGGCCTGGCGCAGTTCCAGATCGACATCGCGATGGACGATGTTGCCATAGTGCGGAAAACGGAACTCGAAGAACGGCAGAAACCAGTCGCTCGCAAACGGGTAGCCGGCATCGTTCAACTCGCCGATCACATCCTGGAAATCCGCCCATACGTAGTGCGGCAGCATGAACTGATCGTGAATTCGCGTGCCCCAGCGCACCAATTCTCGACCCGCATAGGGCCGCTCCCAGAACCGCGCCACCAAGCCGCGCAACAGCAGCATCTGCATCAGGCTCATGCGGGCATGCGGCGGCATCTCGAAGGCGCGCATTTCCACCAGACCCAACCGCCCGGTGGCGGAATCCGGCGAGTACAACTTGTCGATGCAGAATTCGGCGCGGTGGGTGTTGCCGCTCAGGTCCACCAAGAGATTGCGCAACAATCGGTCCACCAACCACGGTTGCGGCACGTTACCAGCCGGCATCTGCTGGAAGGCGATTTCCAACTCGTACAGGCTGTCGTTGCGGGCCTCATCCACTCGCGGCGCCTGACTGGTCGGGCCGATGAACAGCCCGGAGAACAGCGTGGACAAGCTGGGATGATGCTGCCAGTAGGTGAGCAAACTGCGCAGCAGATCGGGCCGGCGCAGGAATGGGCTGTCGCTCGGCGTGGCACCACCCAGGGTAACGTGGTTACCGCCACCGGTACCGGTGTGCCGCCCGTCCAGCATGAATTTCTCGGTACCGAGCCGCGACTGGCGCGCATCCTCGTATAAACCTTCGATGTTGCGCTTCAGTTCGTCCCAGTCGCTGGCGGGATGGATATTGACTTCGATCACACCGGGATCGGGCGTGACGGCGAATTTGCGCAGCCGCCAGTCGGACGGTGGCGCGTAACCCTCGACCAGCACCGGCATTGCCAGATCGGCGGCAGTCTGCTCGACGCAGGCCAACAGATCCAGATAATGCTCCAATTGCCCAAGCGGCGGCATGAAAACGTAGAGGTGGCCTTCACGCGGCTCCACGCACAAGGAGGTGTGGATCACGGCTTGGGTATCCGCCGTCGCGGCGGGTTGTTCCTGGAAATCGCCGCGCGCGGCCTCCGTTCCTCCTCTCAGAAATTCACTATAGCGGCGCATCACCTCGCCATGGACATCGCCCAGCGCGGCGCGGAACTCGAACAGCGACTGCGGATGCGGCACTTCGCGGTCGGTCTCTCCAACCCAGGGCAGGGCCGCCAACGGCAACCGATAACCCATCGGCGAGTCACCGGGAATCAGATACAGATGCTCACGACGCAGCGCCCACGGTCCGCTCATCCATCGCCCGCCATCCGGCGTTTCGTGCCAGCGAATCGGCAGTGCATACCCGGTGATGGCGTTCAGACCCCGTTCCAGCAGGATCGCCAATCGCCGGCGCTCCTCGTCGTCCTTGAGATCGTACTTCAAGGGATCGACGTTGACCGGCAGCGTGCGTTCCTTCCACAGGTAGTAATACACGTCCTCGTAGCCGGGAATCAGGCGCCCGGCGTTCACGCCCAAGCGCCGGGTCAGCTCTTGCGCAAAGGTCAGCGCGTGCTCCGGGCCGAACCCTTGCGGCGTCTCGTCGTCGGCGATCCAGCGCGGATCGTGCCACAGCGGCAGATCGTCGCTACGCCAGTAGCAAGACAGCGCCCAGCGCGGCAGGGATTCGCCCGGATACCACTTGCCTTGACTGTAATGCAGGAAGCCGTAAGGCGCGAAGCGGTCGCGCAGTTTCTTCAACAGCCGCCCAGCCAGCTTGCGTTTGGTGGGACCGATAGCGGCGGTGGTCCATTCCGCGCCGTCCATGTCGTCGATGGAGACAAAGGTCGGTTCGCCGCCCATGGTCAATCGCACGTCGTCAGCGCGTAATTTCGCGTCCACGTCGTGGCCCAAGGCCTCGATGGTCCGCCATTGCTCCTCGGTGTAGGGCTTGGTGACACGCGGGTCCTCGTGGATGCGCGTCACTTTCATGCCGAAATCGAATTCCGTTTCGCATTGATCGGTATAGCCGGTGACCGGCGCGGCGCTGGGCGGGGTCGGCGTGCAGGCCAGCGGGATATGACCTTCGCCGGCGAACAAGCCGGAGGTCGGATCCAAGCCGATCCAACCCGCGCCCGGCACGAACACCTCGGCCCAGGCGTGCAAGTCGGTGAAATCGGCCTCGGGGCCGGAGGGACCGTCCAAGGACTTGAGATCGGCGGTCAGTTGAATCAGGTAGCCGGAAACGAAACGCGCCGCCAATCCCAGATGCCGCAGGATTTGCACCAGCAGCCAAGCCGAATCGCGGCAGGAACCGCTGCGTTTGCCCAGCGTTTCCTCACAGGTCTGCACCCCTGCTTCCATGCGAATGAGATAGCCGATGTCCTGACCCAGCCGTCGGTTGAGTTCCACCAGGAAATCGACGATCGTTTGCGGCTTGCGGTCGACACCCTCCAGCCAAGCATTCAGTAACGGGCCGTTTTCCTGCGTTTCCAGATAGGGCGTCAACTCCCGGCATAGGGTGGGTTCGTAGGCAAACGGATACTTCTCGGCGTAGCTTTCGACGAAGAAATCGAAAGGATTGATAACCGTCATCTCGGCCACCAGATCGACGGTCAGGCTCAGTTCCCGAACCTTTTCCGGAAACACCAGCCGGGCCTGGAAATTGCCGAAGGGGTCCTGCATCCAGTTGATGAAGTGCTGGGCCGGCTCGATCTTGAGCGAGTAGGCATGGATCGGGGTGCGGGTATGCGACGCCGGGCGCAGTCGGATCACGTGCGGCGACACATTGACGGCGCGATCGAATCGATACGAGGTATGGTGGTGGAGAGCAACACGTATGGCCATGGCCTATCCTTCACAGTCGGCTACAATCGTGGCGCGCATTATGCGGGAACAACTCGGCTTGGCCAATGCCGACGACACACCGTCAAACGGGAGAAGTTCGTTCACAATTCACCGTATTGCACCAAATAAGCGCAACATAACTTTTCCCGCGCCATCCTCGTGCATTCAGGCCGTTTCCCTTGGACCACCGTCCGTCATGCTTCCCATGCCATTGAAGGCAGCTATTATATTTTTGTTTGTCATACCACCAACCAGCCCCAACCATCATGGTTTATTCCCAACTGGCTTGGATTTTGCTGCACTCAAACGCAACAACGATCGAGCATGCCAATGCTAAGGACAACGATAGATGACAATCGAATGGCGGAACTATGCCGCGACCGGCGCATACGACGAACTCATCGACGGCGCGACCGGACCACGACCGGCGGCGAAGACTCTATGCGAGTATCTGGCCTCGCTGAGCGATGAGGAACTACACGAACGCAAGACGGCCGCCGAGCTGGCCATATTGGTCATGGGCATCACCTTCACCGTCTACACCGAGGGCGGCAGCATCGACCGGGCCTGGCCGTTCGATATCGTGCCGCGCATCATCCCGAAACGCGAATGGGACCGCACCGAAGCTGGTCTGAAGCAACGAGTGCAGGCGCTCAACCTGTTCATCGACGACCTGTACCACGAGCAGAAGATCATCAAGGACGGCGTGTTTCCAGCCGAGGTGTTGGCGCAGTCGGTCAACTTCCGGCCGCAGTGCGTGGGGGTCAGCCCGCGGCACGGCGTTTGGGCGCACATCTGCGGCTCGGATCTAGTGCGCGACAAGGACGGCACGGTCTACGTGCTGGAAGACAACCTGCGGGTTCCCTCCGGCGTGTCCTACATGCTGGAAAACCGGGTGGTCACCAAGCGGGTGTTCCCGGAACTGTTCGAGTACCAGCGCATCCAGCCGGTGGACGACTACGCCCCACGGCTGTACGACATGCTGGCCTCGCTGTCGCCGCGCCCCGGCGACAACCCCACCGTGGTGGTGCTCACCCCTGGCATCTACAACTCGGCCTATTTCGAACATTCCTACCTCGCCCAGCAGATGGGCGTGGAACTGGTCGAGGGCAGCGACCTAGAGGTCGACGACGACGACTGTCTCTACATGCGCACCATCAAGGGATTGGAACGAGTGGACGTGATCTACCGGCGGGTCGACGATCTGTTTCTCGATCCCGAAGCCTTCCGGCCGGACTCGTCGCTGGGCATCAAGGGTTTGATGCGGGCCTGGCGCAAAGGCAACGTGGCGCTGGCCAACGCGCCGGGGGCCGGCGTGGCCGACGACAAGGTCGTGTACACCTTTGTCCCTGACATCATCAAATACTATCTCGATCAGGACCCCCTGATCGCCAATGTGCCATCCTACCTGTGCATGCGCGAAAAGGACCGGGCCCATGTGTTGGCCAATTTGGATAAACTGGTGGTCAAACCCGCCAACGAATCCGGCGGTTACGGCATGATGGTCGGACCGCACGCCACTTCCAGCGAGCGCAAGCGCTTCGCCGAACTGATCCAGAAAGACCCGCGTAACTACATGGCCCAACCCACCCTGTCGATCTCCACCTCGCCAACCCTGTGCGACGACCAGATGGAACCACGCCACGTGGATTTGCGGCCGTTCATCCTGTCCGGTCCCACCACCTACGTGACCACCGGCGGCCTGACCCGGGTCGCCCTCAGAAAAGGTTCGTTGGTGGTCAACTCCTCGCAGGGGGGTGGCAGCAAGGACACCTGGATCGTCGATACCGAGGGCCTCTAACATGCTGTCACGCGTCGCCCAAAACATCTATTGGATGGCCCGTCAAATCGAACGGGCCGAAGACACCGCGCGCATCATCAACGTCAACAGCAACCTGCTGCTGGACCTGCCGCGCAACACTACCTTCGGCTGGCTGCCACTGATCTTCATCGTCGGTGCCGAAAAATTGTTCTTCGAGAAGGACCCGATCCGGCTGGCCGACGAGACCGCCGTGCTCAAGTTCCTGATCAGCGACCGCGATCATCCGAGTTCGATTATTTCCAGCCTGGCCGCCGCCCGCGAGAACCTCCGCACTACCCGCGACACCGTGCCACAAGAAGTCTGGGAGCAGGTCAACGGCCTATACATCTACGCCCGCGACCATGTCCCCACCCGGCGCGGCCGTTTCGAATTCATGCGTCGGGTCATTCACGGCGCGCAGCAGATCAACGGCATGCTGTCGGGGGCCATGAGCCGCACCGCCGCCTACGATTTCGTCCGGCTGGGCCGCTATCTGGAGCGGGCCGACATGACCACCCGCATTCTGGACGTACGCTCGGCCAATCTACTGCCGCGCGCCGGCCAGCCGGCGGTCGCGGAATCTCGGCAGGAGCAGGATTCGACCGAGTCCAGTCAGACCCAGTCGCAATCCCAGACCGTCACGCCCGAACGGCAGGAACAGGACCCCTTCGAGAACATTCAATGGATGAGCGTATTGAAATCGCTGAGCGCCTACCAGATGTACCGCCAGCAGGTACGGTTGCGAGTCGGCGGCCCCGACGTGCTCAAGTTCCTGTTGCAAGATGAATGTCTTCCGCGCGCCGTGGCCTACTGCTTAACGCAAATGGAAATCTGCTTGCGGGAACTTCCCAAGAGCGCCGCGCTGCTCGATAGCATCGCCGCTCTCCGGCAAAGGTTGAACGCAGCGGCGGTACCGGAACTGGCCCGCGAGGGCCTGCACGAATTCATCGATGAATTGCAGATAAATCTGGGTCAACTGCACGACCAGATCGCCACCACCTACTTCGCCTGACTTGCAAGTTCCGGCTGGCTTCGCCCGGTCGCGGAGCATCCACTTCGCCAGCCTTCGGGCTGGCGCTTTTTTATCGTGCCCGCCGTTGCGGCCCCGCTGGGCTTACCCGACAATACCTCTCCCGCCACTCACAACTTGGAAAAATCCTCGTGGCTTACCAACACCGCTATCTGGATGGCAACCCGCTGGCACTGCCGACTGGCAAGGTCGTCTGCATCGGCCGCAACTATCTCGACCACATCCGCGAACTCAACAACGCAGTGCCGGAAACGCCCATCCTGTTCATGAAACCGGCCACCGCGCTGGCCGGTCTGGACGAAGCGATCCGGCTGCCGACGAGGCGAGGCGAGTGCCACCACGAAGTGGAACTGGCGGTGCTGGTGGGCCGGGAGCTGCGGAACGCCGACGCCGACACCGCCCGCGCGGCCGTGACCGGTTACGGCATCGCTCTGGATCTGACCCTGCGTGATTTGCAAAACGACTTGAAAAAGAAAGGCCACCCCTGGGAAACCGCCAAAGCCTTCGACGGTGCCTGCCCGCTGTCGCCGTTCCTGCAACCCGAGGCGCTGCCCGAACCGCAAGCGACCGAGCTGGCGCTGCGGGTCAACGGTGAGTTACGTCAGCAGGGCAATACCCGCCAGATGATGGTCGGCATTTTCGAACTGATGGCCTACATCTCCACCCACTTCACCCTGCAACCGGGCGATGTGGTACTGACCGGCACGCCATCCGGCGTTGGCCCGCTCGCCTCCGGCGACACGTTGACGCTCAGCCTGGCCGGTCACGATTTCAGTGCGCGAGTGGCCTGAGCCATGCTTCGAACATGAATATCCTGTTGGTTTACGCCCATCCCAACCCGCGCAGCTTCAATCGGGCCCTTCTGGAAACGATTGATGCCGAACTCTGCGAACGGGGACACGCCACCTGCATTCGCGATCTGTATCAAATGCGGTTTCGCGCGGTGCTGGACGGCGAGGATCTGATCCGCAACTGGCGGGGTGACCTGCCGGACGACATTCGTCAGGAGCAGGAAGCCATCCGCTGGGCGCAAGGGCTGGTCTTCATTTATCCGATCTGGTGGTTCGGCCCGCCCGCCATCCTCAAGGGCTGGATCGACCGGGTATTCGTCCGCAAATTCGCCTTCGACTTCACCGAAGCCGGCATGCAGGGTCTGCTGACGCACGAAAAAGCCTTGATCGTCAATACGCTGGGCGGCGACGAGGCCACTTACCAACGTCTGCGCTGGCACGAATTGCTGGTGCGGCCGATGGCCGAAGGCATCTTGGAGGCCTGCGGCGTTCGGACCGTCACCCATCGAGCGTTCTACCAGGTGCCGACCGTCTCGCCGGCCGAACGGCACGCCATGCTGGCGGAAGCGCGCGATCTGGCCGCAACGTTCTAGCGCGGCGGGATAACCGTTCGACCGGTATCCGCTCTCGCGACCGGATTCATAACAGCGGCTTCAAGCGTGCCAGGATATCGTCTCGGGCCTGCGCCAGCAGCGATTCGCGATCCAGACTATCGAGGATATCCTGCACCACCCGCTTCGGTCCGCCCTCGCCCCAGGACTTGCCTTGGGCGAAATACTGTTCGGCCGCCCGCCCGACCACATAGGTACCGTACCAGGCCACCGCGCCCTGCGCCCCGGCGGTCACCACCGTCGACAGCCCCAGACTGATGCCTTTCAGCGCCGCCGCCACCAGATTCATGACCCAGACCGTGCCCATCAGAAACGCCAGTTGGGTGAAAATGGTCTTGAGCAGCGTACCCGCCTCGACCCGGCTGATCGGCAGACCGTAAACCCGGCCGAGATGTACGATCATCGCCGCGTCGGTGGCGACCGCCGCCAGGATATCGGCGATGGGAATGGGGTTCAGCGCCACCGCCACGCCCTTGGCCAGACAATACTTGCGCACCACCTTGTCGGCCAAGTCGCGGCGGATGACGACAATCTCACGGGTCAAACGGTCGGAGAAGCGACCAGCGAACAAGCCGGCGTTGAGGGCGGCCATGGTCTTGCCCTCGGCCTTGAGGATGTCCCAGATCCGCTCGCGCAACGCGGTCACGTCGGCCGGTGGCCGGCGGCGAGTCTCGGTCTCGTTGCCCTCGGCGTCCACCAGAATCACGATCCGCTCGGCCGGCTGGGCGGCGACGGTCAGAATGTCTTGCGGCTGGATCAGCCCGGCGCTGCGCCTGCGCAGCGTTTCCAGCAGCAGTTTGCGATCGGCCTGGGTGTAGCGATCGATCTTGTTCAGCACCAGCACCAGTCGCTGAGCCGCGCCCTTTACCTGCCGCAGCGCCTTCAGTTCGGTATCGGTGATATCGCCGTCCACCACGAACATGACCAGATCGCTGCGGCTCGCCACGTCGTGGGCAAGCTGCTCGCGAGTTTCGCCGGACACTTCGTTGATGCCGGGCGTGTCGATCAGGAACACCCCACCGGCATCGTACTCCTGCCAGCGGGCGTGAGCGGCGCGGGTGGTCTCGCCGTGCAGCGGGCTGGTCGAAAACCGCGTCTCGCCCAGCAGGGCATTGAGCAGCGCCGACTTGCCGACGCTGACCCGGCCGAACACAGCGATATGGATATGACCATGTTCGATCTTTTCCAGCAACACTTGCAGTTGCCGGTATTCCTCCGCCAGCGCCGCGCGCACCGGCGGCGGCACTCGCTGATCGTCCAGCAGTTCGCGCAGGCTCTCGCGGGCCAGGGCCAGATGCCCGTCACCGTTAGCCGGTTGCGGTTCCAGTGCCTTCATCGCCTCGCTGTCGCGTCCAAGCCAGTTGGAGTAAACGCTTTGCACGCGCTTCCAGATTTTCACTCAAGTCATCCTCGAACATCCGCAAGGTGGGTCCGCTCACCAGGTCGCCACGACTTTCCAGGGAACGGGCCACCGCCTTCCCCAGGCTTTCGAATATCAATCCATAGACCACGGCGTGCAACATGCCGCCCACCACCGTCCCCATCCCCGGAAACGCCTTGAACATATTGCCGACCAGCGCCAACAGCAGGTTGAAGCTGCGCTTGACCTGATTGCCGGCCAGATCCAGGAAGCGCTGCATATCGACCTCGCGCACCGGTACTTCGTACAGCGCGCACAGCTCCTTGAGCAGACGGATGCCCAGATAGCCCTGGATCAGGACGTCGGTCCCCGGCCCGACCGCCGCCAGCGCGCCAAACACCGCCTTACGGGAATAACTTTGGACGATTCCATCGGCCCGCTGGCGCCGGTGTTCGGCAACCGCCGCATCCAGCTTCTGCTGGACCAGCACGAACACTGCGGTATCGCGTAAGCCGTCCAGAACTTGCGGGTCGGTGTCGAGATAGCGTTGCAAGGCGCGGCGCAGCTCCTCGACCTGTGGCTTGCGCTCGCGCAGGGTGGTTTCCTCGCGGCCATCGTGATAAATGCGGGTGACTTCCTCCACGCCGCCGCACTGCACCGGCACCACTTCCACGCCTTCGCCCACTCGCTCGCCCAGACGCTCGCGCACCAACTCCAGTTCCTGGCCGATGAAACGATCGATCTTGTTCAGCGCCAAAATCACCGGACTACCCAGATCCACCAGCGTCCGCAGCGCCTGATACTGATCGCGGGTCAGGTCGCCCTCGCAGACGTAGATCACCACATGGGCGCGCAATGCTTCGTCGCGGGCTTCCTGATCGAGCGTGCCGTCCGCTTCGTTCAGCCCAGGCAGATCGGTCAGAATCAGCCGGTCCCCGGCCGGACTGGTCCAGGTATGGTAGATCACTTCCCGGGTGGTGCCACCGCGCACGTCGACCGCGATGTCGGTGCCCGGCAGCAAGGCGCCGATCATGGACGATTTACCGGTGCTGATCTCGCCAAACACCGCCACGATGATCTCGCCCGCCGCCCGCCGCCGTTGCAGTTCCTCCAACTCGCCGCGGATGATGTCCACCGGCACGCCAGCGGCGGCGTGGCGCTCCATCTGCCCGCGCAGGGTTTCTTCGTCGGGCGGCTTGGCGGGGACGACCGTGCGGGATTTGCCGGCTGGCTGACCCAGCCGCATCACCCGCCAAACCAGGTAGACCCCACCCACGCCCAACAGGCCCAACACCAGCAGATAGATTACCCAAAACGTGGTGGGCGCTCGCTGCAAGCGATCCCAGACCGACAGCCCGAGATCGGTGATGTACAGCACCATCACCAGCAACACCGCGACGCCCACGCTGGCGCCCGCGGCCAGCAGCAGGCGGACCGGCAGCCAGGTCCGGGCGGCCGGCGACAACGACGGTTTAAGCGACGGCGGCATCGTGCGGGAACAGATCGAGGAAAGCAGGTGGCACGGCCTGGACCGCACGTTTTCGGTAATCGAAGAACACGACACCGGTCTTGGCTCGCGCCACTTCGCGCCCGCTGGCCTGTTCGGTCACCCGGTAGACGAAATCGCAGCCATATTTGTTGAAATCCACGACGCCCACCGCGATCTTCAGCACTTCGCCAGGAAACGCCTCGGACTTATAGATGATGACGCTGTCGGCCATGATCAGCCCCAGACCGAAGATATCCAGCTCCTTGAGTCCAAAATGCGCCAGGAATCGAACCCGCGCCTCGTGCAACAAACCCAGCAGGGAATCGTTGCCCATATGCCCGCCATAATTGATATCGGTGATCCGCACCCGCAGCTCGGCGGCAAACGGAAAATCCGCCGGCAGGTCCAATTTGATTCGCGCCATGCGCCGCCTCGACAAAAAGCGGAAATCCGCTTTATAAATTATAATGTTAACCTAATCGCACCCTTAAAGGAACCAGCGGTTGCGGCGGGGATTGTAAACGATTATCGCGGAAAAACGGACCGTCGGCCGGCTGCCAAACATAATAGGTTTCACCATAACCACATTATTCAAGAAGCGACCAGCAAGGCGAGGCTAGCCAGTGTAACCCGTCGGATGGTTTATTATTCAGGTGTGCATTGGATTGTTTCTCAAACCATCCGCCATTTTTCGAAGTAATAATTGGCCGGAAGGGCTGCTGAAGGCGCGATAAACCCAGCTTTAATCGGCGCGGAACGACTCAAACTCAGGACTGAAGCACCCCTCACTTTTCAGTTGCATATTCTCTGAGCTTGCGGGATATTTTTGTTACACAACCGCTGGGGGAGAGACTCATGAAATCAACCGTCATCATCCTTGCCATTTCCTTGTTTCAAGTCGCAGCCATCGGGCAAACGATGTACAAGTGCCCCGATCCTGCTGGCGTCGTCAAGTTCCAGCAGATGCCGTGCTCCCCCACCGGCGGCGGCGAAGCAGTCAAAGTGAAGCCGATCCCCGCTGGAGTTGGATCAGGGCTCAGCGACGACGCCAAGCACTACCTGGACGAACAAACCGCGCAACGCACCGAGCGCAACCGACTCTCGGCAGAGGAAGACAAGCGTCAGCAGGCGCTCAACGTCGAAAAAGCCAAGGTGCGGGCAGCGGAAGAGCAGGCCGCCGCGCAACGCGCCACGGCCGCCGCCATTTGGGCCACCGGCAGGGGGTATTGATGACCTGCCACGGACGGCGCCACAACCAGCAAGGCGAGGCTAGCCAGTTCGCCAACCCCAGGGCGGCGCGATTCACGGTTCGCCAACCCCAAGGGCGGCGCAACTCACGGTCGGCGCAATCTCCGAGTCACGCGCCACCCGCATAGTAGGTGACGACGGCATTGCGGTTCAGTTTTCCGGCACCGGTGAGCGGCAATTCGGCAACCGGCCGGATTTGCTTGGGCACCTTGTAATCAGCCAAATAGTCCCGACAAAACGCCTTGAGTTCCTCTTCCGTGGCACTTCCGCCGGCATGGAAAACCACCAGCGCGACCGGCACTTGTCCCCATTTCGGATCGGGAATACCGGCGCAAATTGCCCCGGCGATGGCTGGGTGCTTGGCCAAGGCTTGCTCGATCTCTTCCGGAGAGATGTTTTCTCCCCCGGAAATGAACATGTTGTCCGCCCGCCCTTTGATGAAAACCAAGCCATCCCGATCTCGCTCGGCCAAATCGCCCGTATAAATCCAGCCGTCTTGATCGATGACCTTCTCGGTCCGCGCCGGATCGTGGAGATAACCGTCGAAGTTATGCGGGCTGCGCAGACACAACACCCCCGTTTCACCGGGCACCACCTCTTGTCGGGATTCCGGATCGACGATCTTGGCATCGCAATGAAACATGGATGTGCCGATACTGGTCGAATAGGTCAGCAATTCCTCCAGTGAATCGGAGCGCGGAATGTAGGCGAAATTGGAGGGACCGGCCTCGGTCATTCCATAGGTCTGACTGATGGGAATGCCTTTGTCCAAGAAGACCTGCATCACCGCTTTCGAGCAGGGCGCGGCAGCGGTGGTGATCGCCTTCAGCTTGGAAAAATCGGTTTCCCCGAATTTCGGATGGGCGATCAGGAATTGCAGCATGGCTTCCACCGCGCCAAAGTTCTCGACACGCCCTGCGTGGATCAATTCCAGCATCAGGCCGGGATTGAATTCACGCATCAAAATGCCGGTGATGCCTGCGTAGAACAGCGGCGTGAAGGTGTTCCATCCGCCGATGTGAAAGAAAGGAAAGGTGATCAGTACGGTTCCGTAAGCGCCGACGAGGCCGATGGCGAGAATATCGACCGCGTTCCAGACCATTTGCCGATGCGACACGATACAGATTTTCGGCACGGCGGTCGTACCGCCGGTATGGACGTAGAGGCAGATATCGCTCATCGCCAGTGGAACGTTCACCTCCCTCGCGTCAGTTTTCAGGATGACGTTTTCGAAAAAGTTTCGCTCATCGTCTACATCGATGACCGATCGAACCGATGACGGCATCGACAAGGAGGCGACCAGCTCGGCGAACAAGTGCTCGTAAACGAGAGCGCTGGGTTGAAGACGCGCCAGCAAATCCTCCAGTTCCGGCTTTTTCAAACGTTGGCTCAACGGCGCCAAAATGATCCCTAGTTTTCCGCAGGCCAAATAAATGTCGATCGCCTCGATCCGGTTGCGGCAAATCAGCGCGATGACATCTCCCTTGCGCAGTCCCAGCACGTCGCTCAGATAAGTTCCCACCCGGCAAGCCCGCTCGTTCATGTCCCGAAAGGTGTAGGACTGTTGGGTGAAGGAGTCGTACAGGGCAGTCCGATTAGGCGTCAGGGCAGCGCGGCGTCCGGCCCAATCGCCGACCCAGTGCATGGGCAGATCGTCATAACTTTGAATGAATCCCATTGGAAATCTCCTCCGATCGAGTACTAAAAACACGGGTTTCGAGTTTTGGATGCTGGTGCGTCGCAGCGCGCACGCCAGTCCATCGGCCTTCATCCGCTGTGCCGCAACGCGACAGGCGACGGATCGATGGTAAGCTGTTTGCCCGGCCGGCGAATACCGGCGCTTCCTTGGAGGCTAGCATGCTGATCGACTACGACATGCCGCTCTGGCGGCCGCCATCCGAAGCCAACAGTTTCATTTTACAGGCAACCTTGGGTTGCAGTTTCAATCGGTGCAGCTTTTGTTCGATGTACCGGACCAAGCAGTTCGTCGTGCGGCCGTTGGAACAGATTCAGTCCGAAATTCGGGCCATGGCGCGCGCGTATCCCGGAACGCGGCGGGTGTTTCTAGCCGACGGCGACGCCTTGGCCACGCCGACCGAACAGCTATTGGCGATCTTGCAAGCCCTGCACCTTGCCTTCCCCCGACTGGAGCGGGTGTCCAGCTATGCCCTGCCCGTCAATCTACTCAAGAAATCGGTCGACGAACTGCGGCAACTACGGGAAGGTGGGCTGACGCTGCTGTATTACGGCATCGAAACCGGTTCGGCGGATTTGCTGAAACGAATTACCAAGGGCGCCACGCCGGAGGTGATGGTCACTGGACTGACCAAGGCCAAACAGGCGGGCTTGACCCTGTCGGCGACGGTGGTTCTCGGGCTGGGCGGGCAAGCGTACTGGCGAGAGCACATCGACGCCACCGCCGAGCTGGTCAATCAAGTGGAACTCGATTACCTGTCCACCTTGCAGTTGATGCTCGATCCAACGATCGAGGACGAGTTTCGCCGCAAGTTTCGCGAACCGTTCCAATTACAGGACGACCAAGCGCTGCTGGAGGAACAGGCCCGGCTGATCGAGCGGCTGGCCCCACCCGCGCCCCTGACCTTCCGCTCCAACCACGCCTCCAACGCCCTGGCGCTGGCCGGCGTCCTGCCTCGGGATCAACCGGCGCTGCTGGACACGCTGGCGACGGCGTTGGCCGGACAGGTGGCGTTAAGGCCGGACTGGCTGCGCGGCTATTGACATCGGCTCCAGCGCGCGGATTTCCGGCTGTGGCGGCGCCGCGTCGCGCAAGGCGGCGAGGATTCGGTCTTCCAGTTCGATGCGTTCCGCCAGATCCTCGCCCAACAGCGACAGATCTTCCCGCAATTCGGCCAGATCCGTATCGGACGAGGCACCGTCATAGCGGTCGTGGAAGGCCAGCGCCGTCTGGGTGGTGAGGGCAATACGCCCATAAAGCTGCCGGGCCAAATCGCGGGCCGGGTTGTAAGGCGAATCGGCCGGCTGATCTTCCAACGCCTGATAGACCTCGAACGGCCCCAAGGCCAGGTAATCCACCAGCGACTGGCGAAACTGGCGCAGTAGATGCTGGACCGGCTCGGTCAGCACGAACGGTTTCAGCGCCGCCAGCTTATTGTACAAAACCAGACTTTGTTGGCGGGCCGCCAGCAGCTTGCGCACCAAATCCGGCAGCGCCTTGCTGTGGAGTGAATCGACGACGATTGCGGCGTTCATGCGGCATCCTCACGATGGTGGGTCTGTTCTGTTTGCTTTATTGGCGCTTATTCAACCGCGAAGCTGCTTGCGGCTCTCGCCCTATGCTAATCAACGGCGGCTTGCTTTCCAACCGATAAAACGTCTAGTGGGCGCTGGCGACCCGTCCCGCCACCACTTCGTTGCGCAGGTAGACCGGCAGTGCCAAGTCGGGCGACACCCAACCGGCGCGCTGACGTGGAACGGCCGCCAATCGCGCCACGTCGGCGGCGCGGGGATAGCGCTCCTCCAAACAACCGCGCACCGGCAACCGCCGGGATAAAACCGTCGAGTGAACCCGCCAGCCGCCGCCAGCGCCGAACCAGTCGTCCCCCGCTGGCGCGGTCACGGCCGTCGGCGCGCACACCCGCTCCTCTCCCAGCAATTCGGCATCGTCGGCGGTCACGGCATAGGTTCCCCAGTAAACTTCGCTCATGCGGGCGTCCAGCGCCACCGCCAAGCGGGCGCACCCGGTGTCCCGCCCCACGCCCAGCGCCAGCGCCGCCAACGTGGACACCGGCACCACCGGCAGATCGGCGGCGAAAGCGATACCCTGCGCGATGCCGACCGCGATCCGCACCCCGGTAAAAGCCCCTGGCCCCCGTCCAAACGCGACGGCGTCCAGTTGCGCCGGTCTCAGGCCGACCTCGGCCAGCACCGCATCGATCATCGGTAGAATCAAGGCAGCGTGGCGACGTGGCGCCAGTTCGTAGCGTTCGTGCACGACACCATCCACCCACACGGCGGCGGAACAGGCGTCGGTCGCGGTATCGAGAGCGAGCAGTTTCATGGAGCTCCTGGGTTGGGGCGGGATTGCGGAACATATGATTGGTCAAGGCCACCGCCCGTATTATATTGACCGTTGTCCTAGAAACAGCAACGAGCCCCGGAAACCCAAAGAATCCCGGCCCCTGGAACAGTCGCCACCATGAATCTTGAAAAAGTCATCTTCGGTTTCTTCATCGTCCTCGCCGCCACTCTGAATTTCGGCTTTTTCGTCGGCGATATCGACAACCCCGTCCATCACGACGTGTACGAGCTATTCGCCGCCATCGTGGTCAACTTGATCGCCACGGTGCTCAAGTTCGGCGACCGCACCCACATCGGGGCGATTCATCTATCCACCAGCCTGGTGGCGGATCTGCAATTGATCGCGGCGGCGCTGGTCTGGAGCTACGGCACCCAGGTGGTCGGCGCCGAGCTGACCCCGGAAACCACCGCCAAAGTGGTCTCGCTCTCCGGCGGCGCCTTGTTCGCCAACATCGTGTCGATGGTGATCCTGATCGCCGAAACCATCATGCAGAAAAGATGAATCCCGACGTCCAAGAAAGCACTTTTTTCCTGGCGCTGCGGCGGATGCGGGCGCCGCTGATCACGCTTATCCTGATCTACGCGATCTCGGTGCTGGGCCTGACGCTGATCCCCGGCATCGATGCCGAAGGCCAGCCGACCCGGATGAGTTTCTTTCACGCCTTCTATTTCATCAGTTATACCGCGACCACCATCGGCTTTGGAGAAATCCCCAACGCCTTTTCGGAATCGCAGCGGCTGTGGATCATTCTCTGCATCTACCTGTCGGTGATTGGCTGGGCGTATTCGATCGGCGCCCTGCTGGCGCTGCTGCAAGATCAGAATTTTCAGAACGCCGTGCGCGTGCAGCGCTTCAACCGGGTGGTGCGGCATTTACGGGAACCGTTCTATCTGGTCTGCGGCTACGGCGAAACCGGGCAACTGCTTTGCCGCGCGCTCGACCAGCGGGGGATACGGGCGGTGGTGGTCGAAATCGAAGAGGCCAGGGTCAGCCAACTCGATTTGCACGGCTACTCCGCCGATATTCCGGCGCTGGTGGCCGACGCCCGGCAACCGGAAATCCTGAAACTGGCGGGACTGACCCACCGCTGCTGCCTGGGCGTCATCGCCCTGACCAACGACGACGACGCCAATCTGGCCATCGCCATCTGCGCCCGCCTGCTGGCGCCCGCCCTGCCTGCGCTGTGCCGGGCCGAAACCGCCGAAACCGCCACCAACATGGCTTCCTTCGGCACCCGCCATATCATCAACCCCTTCGACAAGTTCGGCCGCTACCTGGCGCTGGCCCTGAACGCGCCGGCGGCCTATCACCTGCTGGAATGGTTGACCGGCGTGCCCGGCACGCTGGTCGTACCGCATCGCGACCCCCCGCGCGGCCACTGGCTGCTATGCGGTTACGGCCGTTTCGGAAAAGCCATGGTCTCGGCCCTGGAGCAGGAAGGCGTGCTGGTAACCATCATCGACCACGACCCACCCCCGGACGACGCGCAACGGCACTGGGTGCGCGGCGACGGCACCGGGGTACCCGCCCTGTTGGAAGCCGGCGTTCGGAACGCCGTGGGCATCGCCGCCTGCACCTGCGACGACATGAGCAATCTGTCGATCGTGGTCACGGCGCGGGAGCTGAACCCCGAACTGTTCGTGGTGCTGCGGCAAAACCTGCAAGCCAATCAGGCGCTGTTCGATGCGTTCGAGTCCGATTTCACCGTTGTGCCGAGCCAGATCGTCGCCCGGGAATGTCTGGCGATCCTCACTACCCCTCTGCTGGCTCCCTTCCTGTGGCAGATCAAACAGCGCGGCGAGTCCTGGGCCAGCACCCTGCTGGATCAATTGACCGAGCGCTTTGGCTGGCAAGCACCCACCGTGTGGGGCGTGTGCGTGGACACCAACCAATCCCCGGCACTGCTGAACTGGCTGACGCAGGCTCCTCGCGAAACCGCGCTGGGCGATTTGCTGCGCGACCCGCACGATCGCGCCGAGGAACTGGCATGCCGGGTTCTGTATCTGGCGCGGGACGATGGCGGTTCGACCGTGATGCTGCCGCATCGCCGAACCGTGGTTCGATCGGGCGACCAGTTGCTGTTCGTCGGCCAAGGCGCGGCGCGGCGCGCGCTCGAACTCACCCTGAACAACGAAAACGCTCTCGATTATGTGCTGCGGGGCCGGGAGGTTCCCGGCGGTTGGGTTTGGGAACGACTGGCCAGGAGTCACGGCGGTGCGGCACGCTCCGCCGACAAAACGAAAGCGGACCGCACCATCGCCTGATCGGGTCGCGGGTCGCGGTTCGCGCCGCCCTCAGGCGCGTGATTCGACCTTGGCCTCGGCCTGCTCCCGTTCCCGGGCCCTGCGCCAGGCCGGACGCGCCAGCAGGCGCGTGGTGTAGGACTCCAGACTATCGTGCTCCAATGGCAGTTCGAAAGCCTGTGCCCAGGCCAGCGTGTGTGCGACCAGAATATCGGCGGCGGTAAAACGGTCACCCACGATGAACTCGCGCCGACCGAGCCCTTCCGCCAGGATCTTGGCCGCCACCGAAAATTCCCAGCGCGCGGTCTCCAGCACCACCGGCGCCCGCCGCCGTTCCGGCAAGGCGAAAGTGTGCTTGCCGATGGTCCAAAGCGGCTGCTCCAGCTCGCTCAAGGCAAAGTAGCACCACTGGTCGTAACGGGCACGTTCCTGGCCGCCGACCGGCGGCGTCAACCCCGTGGCCGGAAACCGATCGCCGATGTAGGTACAGATCGCGCCCGACTCGGTCAGCACGAATTCGCCATCGACCAGGGTCGGCACCTTGCCGCCGACGTTGAGCGCCAGATACTCGGGCCGCCAGCCGGCGCCGGCCCTGAGATCGACATGGACGCATTCGTACTCCGCGCCGACTTCCTCCAACGCCCAGACCACCCGACTGGAGCGGGAATTGGGAAACCCGTAAACCATGAACATGACCGCATCCTCCCGTGGATTCGAAGCCGCTTCACGAATTCTGATGGTGATCGGAACTTTTTTTCCTGATCTTGCGCTCGGCCGGTTTGCCTTGGCCTCCCCTCAACGGTTTTTCCTGAGGATCCGACAACCTGGAAACCGGTCGTCTCCGTTCCGGTTCGGATGCGTCGAGGCGACTGATGTTCAACATGTACTGCCGCACCCGGACTTTCCTGAGGTGCTGGAAGATCTCGGCGGGCATGCCGTCAGGCAGGTCCACGGTGCTGTAGTCGTCGTGAATCTGGATACGACCGATATAGCGGCTTTCGATCCCTGCCTCGTTGGCGATGGCGCCGACGATATTCTGCGGGGTCGCGCCGTGCTGGTGGCCGACTTCGAGCCGGTAGCGCACCAGATCGGCATCGGCGGATTCTCTTGAGCGTTTGCGCGGTTTGTCGGATCTCGCCGGCCCTTCCGGTTCCGACCGGATGCGGGCATTGGCGGCCTCCGCCGGATCGGCGGTTTCCTCGACCCGCAACGGGCGGTCGCGCTGGGCCAGATAGGTCAATGCCGCGGCGATGTCGTTCGGGCCGATCTCCTGTTCCTTTTCCAGTTGGGCGACCACGCCGTGGAAAAAGTCCAGGTCTTCCGAGGCGAGCACGTCCAGGATCTGCTGCTTGAACTGCGCCAGGCGATGGGCCGCGATCACTTTCCGGGTCGGCAGCGGCATCGATTCGATGGGCTGACGGGTCGCCTTTTCGATGGCCCGCAGCATCCGCATCTCGCGCGGCGCGACGAACAGAATGGCATTGCCCGAACGGCCGGCGCGACCGGTGCGGCCGATGCGATGGATATAGGCTTCGGTGTCGTAGGGGATATCGTAATTGATGACGTGGCTGATGCGCGGCACGTCGAGCCCGCGCGCCGCCACGTCGGTGGCGACGACGATATCGAGGCCGTTGTTCCTGAGCTGTTCGATGGTGCGCTCGCGCAGCACCTGGCTCATGTCACCCTGCAGGGCGGCGCAGGCGTGACCGCGCGCTTCCAACCGCTCCGCCAGTTCGGTGGCGGTGACCTTGGTGCGCACGAACACCAGCACCGCGTCGACATCCTCCACCTCCAGGATGCGGGTCAGAGCGTCGAGTTTATGCAGACCGCTGACCTGCCAGTAGCGCTGCCGGACCGAGGTGACGGTGGCGGTGTTGGTCTGAATCTTCACTTCCCGAGGATCGCGCAGATGGCGGTGCGCCACCCGGCGGATCGGCTCGGGCATGGTGGCCGAGAACAGGGCGATCTGCCGCTGCGGCGGCGTGTGTTCGAGAATCCAGTCCACATCCTCGATGAAGCCCATCCGCAGCATTTCATCGGCCTCGTCCAACACCAGGGTACGCAAGCCTTCTAGCACCAGACTCTCCCGGCGCAGGTGATCCATGACGCGACCCGGCGTGCCGACCACCACATGCGCCCCGCGTTTGAGCTGACGGAGCTGGTTGCTCATGCTCTGACCACCGTAGATGGGCAGCACATGAAAGCCGGGCAGATGATGGGCATAGCCCTGGAACGCTTCGGCGACCTGAATGGCCAGCTCGCGGGTGGGCGCCAGCACCAACGCCTGCGGTCGCCGCTCGGCCAGATCCAGTTTTTGCAGGATCGGCAGGGCAAAGGCGGCGGTCTTGCCGGTGCCGGTCTGCGCCTGACCCAACAGGTCATGGCCGTCCAGCAGGTGAGGAATGGTGGCCGCCTGAATCGGCGAGGGGGCTTCGTAGCCGAGTTCTTGCAGTCTTTGCAGCAGCGGCGGGGAAAGCGCCAATTGTTCGAATGAGGTAATGAGAGATGACATACGCGAAACGGTACCTTGATTGGGGAGGCGCTGATCGAAGACGGACTACCGTGGACGCAATAACAACGGCAAGGACTTCAGCCTGGCCAAAGCGTCTCAGCCGGAGCAGGTCACAACCCGCCGCCGCCGCCGAAATTTGTTGACGATATACCAACGCCAGAACAGATGGGCGGTGCAAAAGGTGAGAACTCCCGCCACTATGCCCACGACCAGCGAGCCAACCAGCAGAGGTGGGCCAATGGCGCCGGCCTGTTGCAACAGCCAGTGCAGCGAAAGCTCGAACGTCCAGCTCTGCGGCGGACTACCCAGCAGCCAAGCGCCAAACCGATAGGTGAGGTAAAAAATGGGTGGCATGGTCAGCGGATTGGTGATCCAGACCATCGCCACCGCCACCGGCAGGTTGAAGCGCAGCCAGGCAGCGGCGGTGGCAGCCAGCAGCATCTGCCAGGGAAAGGGAATGAAGGCGAAAAACATGCCGGCCGCCAGCCCGCGCACGGTGGGGCGGCGACTGAAATGCCACAGACGGGGATCGTGCAACAGTTCCCCGAGAAAACGGAGATTCCTATGCGCGCGCAAGTGCTGCGGATCGGGCAGATAACGCTGCAAAAACAGTTTCATGGGCGACGAAAATTCAACCAAGGCGCACACGTTGACGAAGAGCACGACTTTCGGGCACTGCAAAAAATTCTGGCCGGTGGATGATTATACGCTAACGGTCGCGACGCAAACCCCTTTTTATAATGAGTCATTTGCGTCATTCCATTGTCGCGCGATCATGCCCTAAACCCGATCGCTCAATCCTGGCGAATCGCTCGCGAGTGCGGCGGCGGCTGGCGCCGCATCGTGCAATTGCGCCGTCAGCCGCCGTTCGATGGCATTGACCGGCCGGGTAAACCGCGCCAGCAGATCGTACAGCACCGGGGTCAGGAACAGGGTCAGCGTGGTCGACAGCAATAATCCGCCGATCACCACCACGCCGATGGCGATCCGGCTTTCGGCGCCGGCTCCGGTGGCCAGCGCCAGCGGCACCGCGCCCAGCACTGTGGACAACACGGTCATCAGAATCGGCCGCAACCGCTGACTGGCGCCGGCCAGCACGGCGGCACGCGTGTCCAAACCCTGCGCCCGCATCTGGTTGGCGAATTCCACGATCAGAATACCGTTCTTGGCCATCAGGCCGATCAGCAGCACGCAACCAATCTGGCTATAGATATTGATCGACTGGCCGGTCAGCGATAAAGCCAGCAAGGCGCCGGTCACCCCGACCGGCACGGTCAGCAGGATGATGAACGGATGAATGAAACTCTCGAACTGGGCGGCCAGCACCAGAAACACGATCAGCAGCGCCAAGCCAAAAGTAAAATACAAGCCTCCCGACGTCTCCAGAAACGATTCGGCGGCACCGGTAAACGAGACTCGCGCCTCCACCGGCAAAGTTTCGGCGGCGATGCGGTTGAGATCGACGATGGCTCGGCCGAGATCGTACTCACCGACCAGCGAAGCATCGATGGTGACCGCCGGCAGGCGATCGAAGCGGCGCAAGATCAAGGCCGAGTCGTCCTCGCGCAGCTCGACCACCGCGCCGAGCGGCGCCAGCTCGCCGCTCTTGTCGGCGCGCACGAAGATCCCCGCCAAGTCACCCGGCTGGCGCCGGTCGATGGCTTGCGCTTGCAGCAACACACTGTACTCGCGACCCCGGTCGATGTAGGTGGTGATCTCGCGCGAAGCCAGCAGGGTCTGCAAGGTGGCGGCAATGCGCTCGACCGGGATGCCCAGTTCATCGGCCAGGGCGCGGTCGATCTCGACCCGCAGGGTGGGCTGACTGGCTTGATAATCGCTGTCGATGGAGGTCAGCCCCGGATTGTCGCGAGCGCGAGCCATGATCGCCTCGCTCCAAGCCACCACGGTCGGGTAATCCGGCCCACCGATCACCAATTGCACCGCTTGCGAGCTGGCGCCGCGCCCCAGGCTGGAACGACTGATCGGAATGGCTCGCAAGTCGGGAATCTCGCGCAGATCGCCGCGCAGCGCTTTGACGATGGCCTGCTGGCCGCGCGCGCGCTGGCTCCAATCGGTGAGACCGACCACCACGAACGCCCGATTGCTGTCGCCTCGGCCGACGATCGACACCAGCCGCCACGCCTCGCCGCGCGCGAACAACGGTTGCAAGATCCGCTCGATCTTGCGTACCCCGGCGTCGGTGAAGGCCAGCGTCGCGCCTTCGGGCGCCTTGACGGAGATAAAGAACACCCCGCGATCCTCGCTGGGCACCAATTCCTGGGGCAGATTGCGATACAGCAGCAGCGCGGCGCCACTCAGCAGCGCGGCGGCGGTCAGCACCACCAGCGGCATCGCCAGCGCACCGTTCAAGGCGATTCGATAGCCGCGCTCCAATGCGGCAAATGCGCGTTCCGCCCCTCGCATGAAGCGGCTGGGCACCGCGCCGCGTCCCAGCAGTTGCGAGCACAGCATGGGGGTCAACGACAGCGCCACGAAGGTGGAAATCGCCACCGCCGCCGCCAGCACCAATCCGAATTCCTGGAACAGCTTGCCGATCTCGCCGCCCAACAGCGACAAAGGCACATAGACCGCCACCAGCACCGCGCTGGTGGCCAACACCGCGAAAGTCACCTGGCGGGTGCCGCGATAGGCCGCGACCAACGGCGGTTCGCCGTGATCCACCCGGCGCTGGGCGTTTTCCAGCACCACGATGGCATCGTCCACCACCAGCCCGATGGCCAGGATCAGGGCCAGCAGGGTCAACAGATTGATCGAGAACCCCAGCGCCGCCAGCAGCATGAAGGCACCGATGATCGAGACCGGGATGGTCAGGGCCGGAATCAGGGTGGCTCGTAGCGAATAGAGGAAGGCGAAGATGACCAGCACCACCACGCCCACCGCGATCAAGAGCGTCACCACGACCTCGTCGATGCTGGCCTGGATGAACAGGGCGTCGTCGGTGGCGACGATCATCCGCACCCCATCTGGCAGTTGCGGGCGGATGCGCTCCAGCTCGGCCCGCACCCCGGCCGACACCGCCAGGGTATTGGCCCTGGACTGGCGGATGATCCGCAAGGTAATGGAGTTTTCGCCATTGGTGCGTACCAGGGAACGGTCGTCCTCCACGCCCAGTTCCACCTTGGCCAGTTCGGACAAGCGGATCGGGTAACCGTCGCGCTGAGCGATGGCGAGATTGCGGAATTCCTCGATGGTTTTCAGCCGGCTATCGACCCGCACCGCCAGTTGCCGATTGCTGGATTCCAGTCGGCCGGAAGGCAGTTCCACGTTGGCTCGGCGCAAGGCGGTCTCGACGTCACCGACGGTCAGGCCGCGCGCCGCCAGCGCTTCGCTGTCCAGCCAGACCCGGATGGCGCGACGGCGAGCGCCGCTCACCGACACCTCCCCTACCCCGGACACCGTGGTTAGCCGATCCACCACCACCCGCTCAGCCAGATCGGTCAGATCCTCGCCGGACAGACGGTCGCTGGTCAGGGAAACCCGCATCACCGGCTGGCTGTCGCTATCGGCCTTGACCACTCGCGGCTCGTCGGCCTCCTCCGGCAAGCGATTGGCCAACGAACCGACCGCTTCGCGCACGTCGGCGGCGGCGCTGTCGATGTCACGACCGGCGGTGAAGGTGATCCGAGTCTGACCCACCCCTTCGCTGGAACCGGATTCGATGCGCTTGACTCCGTCGATCCGGGCCACCGCCCCTTCGATGAGTTCGGTGATTTCGGTATCGACGATGGCCGGCGCCGCGCCGGTGTAAGTGGTGGTGACGGTCACCACCGAGGCATCGACATCCGGCAGTTCGCGCACCGGCAAATCGCGCAAGGCCATGATCCCGCCGACCACGATCAGCAGGCTGACCACGATGGCGAACACCGGTCGCTGGATGAACAGGTCGGAGAGGAACATGGCGGCGAGCCTCAGCGCTTCGCCCGATGCCGCGCGGAGCGGGAACCGTTTGCTTTCCCGCCGACCATCAGTCTGTCTCGCCGGGAATCAGGGCGGCGGCGGTCTTCGCGCTGCCATCGACCGGTCGCACTGGCGAGCGCTCGCGTAGCGCCTGATGCCCCTTGGTCACCACCTCGGCGCCCGGCGTCAATCCGGCCAGCACCTCGATCGCGGCATCGCGCCGTTGTCCGATGGTGATCGCAGTCCGGGTGGCGACGCCATCCGCCACCACATAGACATAGCCGCGACCACTCTCGCTGACCACCGCCTCCTCGGGTACCAGCACCGCGTGATCACGCTCGGCGATGGTCAGTCGAACCGCCATGAACAAACCATCCGGCAGCAAAGCGTCCGGGTTGGGCAGTTCGGCCCGCACCCGAAAGGCGCGGGTGGCCGGGTCGATGCGAGTATCCACCTCACGCACCGCGCCGACGAAGGTTCGCCCCGGAAAGGCCGCGCTGACCGCGCTGACCGCTTGTTCGGACTTGACCACGCCGAAATAGCGCTCCGGCACCTTGAATTCCAGTTCGATGGTCTCCAGATCGTCGAGCGTGGTCAGCGTGGTATCGGTATCGACATACGCGCCGAGATTGACGTTGCGCAACCCCACCACGCCAGCGAAGGGAGCGCGAACGGTGCGTTTTTGCAGCCGACTGCGCGCGGCTTCCAGTCGGGCCTCGGCCATGCCGAGCTTGGCGCGCAGGTCGTCCAGATCGGCCGCCGACACCAGCCGTTGGGTGCGCAACGAGCCGGCGCGTTGCACTTGCAAGCGCAAGTTCGCCAGCTCGCTCTCGGCTTCGCGCACCGCCGCTCGCTCGCTGTCGCTATCCAGTTCGACCAGCGTCGCGCCGGCCTGGACCCGCTGTCCTGCCTGGAAGGCGATATGGGTGATCCGACCCGCCGTGCTGGGCACGATTTTGACGGAACTGGCGGCGCGGGCGGTGCCGACCGCCGTGACGGTTTCGGTGACCGTACCCAGGCGCGCGGGGACGGTTTCGACCACCGCCGCCTTGGATTGGCGCGTGCTTGGAGCCTCATCGCCACGTTCGCCCCCGACCGTCCAGTACCAGCCACCGCCGGCCGCCAGCACGATCAGCGGCACCACGACGCCGAGTTGAGAAAGTAGTCGCATTCTTGAATTCACCGGGTCCTGTGGCGTCACTGTCGAATCGCCGCGATCACCACGACGCGCCTTCCCGCACTATGACCACCGAATGGCGGATAACGTGCCTCATCATCGGCAAAGCGCCTCGCACGGCACTCCATCCCGGTCGCGATCCAGCCCCTTGATGCCGCAACGATCAAGATAAAATCGCGCTTCCTCGCAGGAGGTCATTTCCCCGCAAGTGCGTTTCACCCCGCACTGAAAGGAGGCCGACGGCGACGGCGATGGCTTCGAGACTTTTCCACCATGCCGCCAGTCCCACGGCGGGATCGGATTCGAATCGGCCCATAGACCGCGCCGGGCTTGCTTCGCCTCCGCCTCCAGCGCGTACAGACGCCGCGATCGCGAGTAGCGGCGGTAGACCCACGCCATCCCGCGTCGTACCTGTTCGGCGTCGAGATCCCGACCGTCCGCGACCACCACCCCAACCACACGGCCGTAGTCGTCCTCGGCCATCTTCCGCACCCGCACGGTGCGATTGAGCGCCAGCGCCGCCAGCGAGCGGGTAGACGCCGTACCGTAGGGCTGATCGTGCTCCGGCGCGTCGATCCCCGCCAGCCGCACCCGCACCCGCTGGTTATCGTCGGCTTGCACGGTCAGCGTATCACCGTCGCTAATACCCACCACTTGGCCATCGAACTCGGCGGCGTGGACCGCCAGCGACCCCAGCAGACCCGCAAAGAGCAGGCTATTTCGCCAGTTCCCAGCCAAGCGCTTATGGCTTGAACTGGGGCAGAAGCTGGATGGTGTCGTCCACCCACGCATCCACCGCGCCCAACAGAGGCGGCAACAACTTGCCTTGCCACTCCCCCTGGGTGCTGGCCAGCGCGGTTTGAATCTCAGTTTCGAAGTTGTCCCGCGCCAACAGTTCGATGCCTTCCTGAATCAGCCAGTCCACCGCCAGCCCCGCACCCGCGCCGATCACCACGCCCGCCGCCGCCCCCAGCGGTCCGCCCAGACTGCCGCTGGCGCCGCCGGCCGTGCCACCGGTCACCAACAACAGTGCCCGTTCGACAAACGGCAAACTGAGCCGAGCAGCGATGGCGGCGCCGACCTGACTGCCCAATACCTTGCCGGCCGCCGCACCCAGGGTGGTCAGCGTGATCCCCCGGAACGCACCCAAGGTGGAATTGGCGTCCGAGGCGATGCGAACCTTGTGCAACTGCGCTGGCCAATCCAACCGCAGTTCGGCCACTGCTTGCTTGCCAGGGTCAAGATGGGTGGTGTGGCGGGCGACGAAGATTTGAAAGTCCGCCTGCATGGTGGCCAGCACCATCAGATACGACTGCCGCGCCTGCTCCAGGGTATCGCGATAAAGCTGCTGCAAACGGGGATCGGTGATTTCCGGCTGCAGCACCAGCAACTCGTAGTGCTGTTGCAGCACGCGCTCCAGATCGGCGGCGACCCGCTCTTTCACGTCGCCATCGCCGAAGTGGCGAACGGTGGAGCTCAGCGCTTCCCAAAGTAGTTGATAGTTGGTGCCGTAACCGTAGTACCAGTCGGCGAACGCCGGCACACGCTGGCGCAGATCCTGGAAAATCGCGTCCATGCCGCTCTCGAAGCGCGCTTGCGCCTGTTGGCGCAGTTGCTGGCGGTTTTGCTCCAGACTGGCCGCGTGCTCGCGCACGAAGGTGGAATATTGCTCGGCGTCGGCCAACACCCGGACCAGTTCGCCGTTCTGATTCTGGTAGGCCAGGGCCACCTTGGCCGGCACCTGACGTTCGACCGGGGTAACCACTTCGGTTCGATCGGCATGGACCGACGCGGTATCGAGCGGCGGCGCCTGGCGCCACAGATGGGGGCCACCCCAGGCCAGCACCAGACCGAGCAGGAGGCCGAGCCAGAAGCGGGAGCGCCGCCAGACCGGTGGGGCTGCTTGCGTGGTGTTGATGATGATGGGCGGGAGAGTGCTTTCCCGGCGCTCGCCGCCCGCAACCGGCACGGCAGACAGTTCGTTCATGGTCACTCCTTCAAGCGACTCTTCCCCCTGAAACGAGGGGAGTTCAAAAACAGGTCATGAGGATGAAATCAGCGAATGGAAGCATGTAATGGCGTAACCATGAGGTTGATCGGCGAGAGTGGACGCCAACGGGCTCAACTGCTGATGGGTTGACGTCGATATAAGTTGTGGAAGCGTGGAGTGCCGAGCAAATCCCCCCTGCCACTGACGCGGTGCCCCCTTTGAAAAAGGGAGGGTTGGGGGATTTCCGCTTCTGAGTCGACCACCACTCATTGAGGAGAGCTATATTGCCGCACCCTGCCGGCTCAACCAACATCGAAACGGTCGAAGCGCATGGTGAACTGACCCCGGCCGTGGGTCATGCCGCGCAGATCGGTGATGTAACCGAGCAGTCGGTCCAGGGCGCAATCGCAGTGGATCGCCGTCACTTCGCCCAAGCTGGTGGTATCCCGGATCGCCGCCCGACGGGACTGCAAATCGCCCAACACCGCGCCGACGTCGCTTTCGGGCACCACCACCTCGGTGGCCATGATCGGCCGCAAGACCAGCCCACCAGCCCGCGCCAACGCCTTGCGCGCCGCTTCCGCCACCGCCACCCGCAATGCCTGAGGGCTGGACAGGGCACTGAACAGCTCTACTTCCAGCACCCGAACCGCCAGATCTCGTAAGGGCGAGCCGGTGCTTGGACCGTTGGCCAGCACGTCCTCGACAGCACCGGTGATGGCTTCCCGCTGGGCCGGATTCAAGTCAACCCCTTCCGGCCGCGATCGCGGTTCGGCGCCGACAGTGGTGCCGGCCCCGCGCGGCAATGGTTCCACCGCCACTCGCGCCCATGCCTTCATTTCCAGTTTCTTGCCATCGGGCTGCTCGATCACCCGATGAAACAGATGGTCGGCCTCGGCCGCCTGGGCGACCGTCTCGCGCAGCACCACATCGGGATGGCCGACCCGGATATTGACGTGAAACTCCCGTCGCAGCCGTTCGCCGGCAATCTGCAAGTGCAGCTCGCCCATGCCGCGCAACACGCGCTGGCCGGTCTCCTTGTCCTCTTCGACCCGCAGGGTCGGATCTTCCTGCTGCAATTTGTCCAGCGCCTCCAGCAGCTTCTCTTCATCGGCACTGGACTGGGGCTCGATCGCCAAGCCCAGCACCGGCTCGCGGGTCTCGATGCGCTCCAGCCACAGCGGGTGATCCGGCGCGCACAGGGTATCGCCGGTGGTCGCCCAACGCAGCCCGGCCAACAGCACGATCTGCCCGGCGCTCACCTGATCCAGCCGCGCCTTGTGGTTGGCGTCCACCTCGAACAGCCGCGCCACCCGTTCCCGGCGTACCGCGCCGTCCGGGCCGGGAATCGCCACCTCGTCACCAGCCTTCAAGGTTCCTCGATACAACCGGACGAACACATGGCGGCGGCCTTCCCACATTTGCACCTTGAACGCCAGCGCCGCCAGCGGACCGGTTGGGTCCATCGCCACCCACTCCTCACCGCCATCGGCGCGATGCGCCAGGCTTGGAGGCCGCTCGGGCGGAGCCGGCAGCAGTCGCACTACCCCGTCCAACAAGGGTTGCACGCCTTGATTGCGTAGGGCGCTGCCAGCGAAACAGGGGCAGATCCTGCCGGCCAGCGTGGCCTGACGCAGCGCCGCCCACACCACCGCCGGTTCCGGCTCCTGCTCGGTCAATACTTGCTCGGCCAGCGTTTCATCCATCTCCGCCGCCGCCAGCAGCAGGCTTTCCCGCCAGGGTTGCGCCCAGTCCCAGGTCGCCGGGTCGCAGGCTTCGCTCTCCACCTGCTCGCCACGCTCGCCGTTGAAGCGCAGTCGGGTGCGGTCAATCAAATGGACGACCGTGCCGTCGTAGTCGGGCAACGGCACCGTCACCGCCACCGCTTCCACACCCAAACGATCCCGCACCGTCGCCAAGGCACGGCCGAAGTCGGCACCGGGCCGGTCCAGTTTATTGACGAAAAACAGGGTCGGCAGGAGAAAACGAGTGCGCTGACGCCAGACGGTTTCGGTCTGCGGCTCCACCCCGCGCACCCCGTCCAGGACGATCACGCAACCGTCCAGAACCCGCATCGAGCGCTCGACTTCGATGGTGAAATCCACATGGCCCGGCGTATCGATCAACTGGATCAGGTGCTCCCGCCACGGCAAGCGGGTCACGGCGGCGGTGATGGTGATGCCATGCTCCTGCTCTTCGGCCATGTAATCCATGTGGGCCGCGCCTTCGTGGACCTCACCGATCTTGTGAGAAGCGCCGGCGTAGTACAGCATCCGCTCGGTCAGCGTGGTCTTGCCGGCGTCCACATGCGCGGCGATGCCGATGTTGCGAACCCAATTCAAGTCCGGGGCCTTGGACATTGCAAACTCCTCGTCAACCAAGCATCAGCTTATGCGGCAGGATACGGGATGCCAGTCTTCATCACTGTCCACATCCGCCCCCGCCTTCGTTCTCCGACCCATCAGGGCACGATTCGCCGGCACTCCAGATAAAAGCGCTTCTCGTCGGCCTCGCCCATCGAGAAGGTTTTACGCGGCAGGGCACCGTCGCGGATGATGGTGCGGAAAAAGTCGTCCTTGGCCAGTGCCGGCAGATGGAAGCCAATGTTGCCGGGCTGGGCACCGAGTTGCTCCAAGGTGTCCTCGCCATGGATGTAATCCAGGCGAGCGTTGGGTTGATCCGCCAGATAGCGATCCAGGAACGCTTGCAAAGTGGCAACCGGCAGGGTCAGAGACGGCCGTTCGATCGCCAGCACGCCGTAACGCTCCCCCGCCACGAAACCGATCGCATGGCGGTCGGGCTGCTCCATCTCCGCCGCGCGCTGCCGCGCGGCGGCCCAGCTCGGACTTTCGAGCACCGTCAGCGATGAATCTTGCTCTTGGCAAAACGCCGCCAGCGCCGCCAGCAGATGTTCGGTATCCACTGCGAACGCCACCCGATGGATCGCCTCGAACTCAAGACCCTCGTCGTGCAGGTTGACCAGTTCGACCAGGGCATGGCGGGCGGGATGGTTCATGATCACCGCCGGATCGGGTGCGGCGCGCTTGAGGTTCTCCCAGATCTGCTTGGCGGTGGCGAAGGAGTGGTTGCCGTCGCCCATGGCGTACAGCAGAACCGGCTCGTCAGTCACGCCGTAACGCTCGGCGAATTGCGTCGGATCGGCCAGTCGCGCGAGCTGTTCGACCACCCACTGCATCAGCAGCGGATGCCCCAAGCGCCAGCCGCGTACCCGGCCGCCGTTCAGCATCAACGGAACGTCGTACAGGGGTTCCAGCGGTTCGAGGAACAGTGGATCGAGAACCAGGTGTTGCGGGTCATCGATCAGCACCATGACGTGCGGCAACTCCAGCGGCGCGCGCTCCCGCACTCGCACTCGCGGCGGCAAGCGCTCCAGGATAGTACCCTCGGTCGGACGAATCAGCGTCTTGGCGCCGGGATTGAAATCGTAATGCTCCAAATCCAGGGCCGCGATCAGTCCCCGGCGGGTTCGGCCGCGCGCCGTCTCCCGCTCCACCAACACCAGACCCGGCGGTTGCGGCGCCAGTACCCCATCGGCCAGATAGTGACGCATGGTGTCCTGAATGGCTTGAATCCGCGCGGCCTCGTCGGCGGCGCCGAGATACACCTCAGGCAGGATCAGCCGCAATGTGGAGGGCACCTCCCCCACCAGCGCCTCGACCCGTGCCCAGTAATCCGGCTGCGAGGTGTACTGGTCGCAAGCGACCACCGCCCAGCGAGTGAGGTCTGTCCCCACTCGGGGCAGCAGAAGAGTCGGAATCTGTAGAGCGATCTGCGCGAAATTCATGGACAGCCTCTTTGATAGGGGTGGCGGCGGCAACTCCGGCCAACGCGCCGGCGGTGCGCTCGCAAGCTTAACAAATGGCCCGAATCGAACAAACCATCCTCATGCCGTCCAGCAAGCTCGCCGGCGGCGGCGTATCATTTGATCATCGAACCATGGCCACCGCGCCACCAACAACCCGCAACCCGCAAGGTATCCGTCATGCGCAAGCTGATGAAAATCGTGGTCGCCCTCCTTATCATCTTGATCCTGATCGCCGGCGGTGTGGGTGGTTACCTGTGGTACGACACCAAACAACAAGTCGATCGATTCGTGATGATGGCCAAGCCGTTCGCCGAAATCAGTTACGGTGGCATCGAAGTCTCGCCGGCCGGGTCACTGGGGGTCACGCAGCTACGGATCGCGCCCAACATGGTGAACGATGTGATCACCATCGGCGCCATTCGGATGCACACCCCCAACATTCTGGTCCTGCTGAAAACCCGCTGGCAGTTGAGCCATGGAGAACTGCCGGGCGTGCTGTCGCTCTCCGTGCGCGAATTCGAGCTTCCCCTGCACGGCGGCATTCTTGGCGCGTCGCCGCCGCCTGCCCGGCAGAGCGGCCCGCTCGAAGATCTGGATGCGCTGGGGTGCGGGCAGGTCGCGCATCTTGGCGGCACCGAGTGGCAAGAGATGGGTTACGATCATTTTATCGGCAACATCGAAACCGGTTACCACCTCGATGCCGCCCGCAACGTGTTGGCGGTGCGGGTAGATAGCAACACCCGGGACTGGGCGACGCTAAACATGGACATCGGCTTCGCCATCCCCGGTTCCGTGCGCTCCATCTTGGAATTGGCCGCCCAAGCCAAACCCAGGCTGGCCAGCCTGAACGTCACGATCCAGGACGACGGTTTCAATCAGCGTAGAAACAACTACTGCGCCGCCAAGGCCGGCAAAACCATTGACAACTACCTCGCCAACCATGTGCGGCTGCTGGTCGAGCGCTTGGGCGCCAACGGCATTAATCTGGGTCTGGGACTGGTTGCGGCCTACCGGAAATTTCTTTCCGATGGCGGGCGGATCACGCTCACCGCCGCGCCCGCCGCGCCCATCGACCCTACCGAGCTTCAGCATTACACCGCCGAAGACGCCATCAAACTGCTGGGTCTGAAAGCGCAGGTCAACGGCGAGACGGTCACCGACTTGTCCGTAAGCTGGGACAGTGCCAAGGTTGCCCACGCCCTGGGCGCTGAACCAGAACCGAAACAATCGGCGGAAGAAGCCGCGCCAGCCCCTGCCGAACAGGTCGTCATGATCCAGAAAAGCTACCACCCGACTCCAGTCGGCGAACTCGGTCAACACGTCGGTAAAATCGCCAAGCTGAAAACCGCCACCGGCGCTACCTTCAAAGGGCAGTTGGAAGCAGTCGCGGAAGGGATCGTCAAGATCAAGATTCGCAAATCCGGCGGCAGCGTGACCTTGTCCCTGCGAACCAACGAGATCGACTCGGCGCAGGTGATTTACTGACAGACACCTCGAAAAACCTCTGCTTGCAGCCTGGTGCGGGTAAAATAGCCCTGTCCTGAACCCGGCCCAATCTGAATCCGATGAAAACGCGCGGCGCGATCAAAGACAACTTATTCGCCGCGGAGCGGCACCGTCAGGCCATTAATCATCTGGGCGACTCGCTGATGGACATCGCAGGGCAATCGCGCTATGTGGTGGCTGGACTGGGTTGGCCGATGAGCAGGCGCAACCAGTAATCGTCGTTGAGGGCGGCGCGAAGTTCGTGGACTTTACGTTCCAAGGTTTTGATCCGGTCCTGCTCAGTGGTGCCGAGAAGCTGTACAAAAACACCAGACCGTAAATCAACGGGCTATGCGTGGAAGTCCATTTGCGCGCGATATTGGCCGAACATCACCGGAAGTTAGTATTATATAATCAATAAGTTATTTTATGCGGTCTCTGAGACCCTCACGCTGATGGATATCGCGTTCATGCCAGCATACCCACCAACAGAGCCTTTGGTACAACCGATCTTCGCCGCAATCGATGCAATCCGCTGCTCATTGCGATTCATACTGAGCTCTGGCTTCAAAATCTAGACGATTCGCGTACACGGCAGTCTGGCGATTGGCGCCCCGGTCTGGTAGGGTACCGACATCAGGGTGGTCCAGGACCGGCTAGGGGCGACGCTCAATGACGCCGTCCTAGCTTGCTTCAGTGTGCCGACACGGCCCCATGGCTGGATAAACACGGAAGTTTCGAGCGCCACCCGAGACCGCGAAACCCGGATTTCCGAGGAAGAACGGCCATGCCCTATCAGCTGATCGATCCCGCCACCACGGGCCGACCACCAGCCTCGCCGTACCGCGGTCGGGTCTGGGCCCCCCAACGCTACGCAGTCCGCTCCCACTAGGCTTAGGCCGCCAACTCCAAACCTCTGGGTTTCTCAGGAGACCCGCCTAATCGTGGCGGCGTCGGGGTCCCTAACTCCCTGTCCCGCCGCTCCACCCATTGAGTAGGAGAGAATTCGGATGTGCGGATTCTGTGGCGAGATTCGCTTCGATAACAATACCATCGACCTCAATGCCCTGGGGGCCATGAGCGCCGCGATGATCCCTCGCGGCCCTGATGGCAACGGTGCTTGGCAGCAGGGGCGGATCGCGCTGGCCCACCGGCGCCTTTCGATCATCGATCTCAGCACCCACGCCGCCCAACCCATGGTGGACAGCGACTTGGGGCTGACCGTCGCGTTCAACGGCTGTATCTACAACTACAAGGAGTTAAAGGAAGAACTCGAAGGCAAGGGCTACCGCTTCTTCTCCCATGGCGATACCGAGGTCGTACTCAAGGCATTCCATGCCTGGGGCGATGCCTGCGTGGATCGCTTCCACGGGATGTTCGCCTTCGCCGTCGCCGAGCGCGATACGGGACGCCTGACCCTGGCGCGTGATCGGCTGGGCATCAAACCGCTCTATCTCGCCGAGATTCCGGGCGGTTTGCGTTTCGCCTCCACTCTGCCGGCCCTGCTGGCCGGTGCTGGGATCGACACGGACATCGACCCCGTGGCGCTCCATCATTACATGCACTTCCACGCCGTGGTGCCGGCCCCTCACACCATCCTGCGCGGGGTGCGCAAGCTGCCACCCGCGACCATTCGGGTGATCGAGCCTAGGGGTACGGTCCGGGAACGCCGCTATTGGGAACCGGTCTTTCAAACCCCCAAGCAAGAGCGCGGCCTGACCTTCGAGGATTGGCAAGAACGAGTTCTAGCTGCCCTGCGCCTGGCCGTCAAGCGCCGTCTCGTGGCGGATGTGGACGTCGGTGTACTGCTCTCGGGGGGACTCGATTCCAGCCTCATCGTGGGTCTGCTCGCCGAGCAGGGCCAACGGGGCCTCAATACCTTCTCGGTGGGCTTCGAGACCGTGGGCCAGGAGGTCGGCGACGAATTCCAGTACTCCGACATCATTGCCCGCCATTACGACACCAAGCACCACAAGATCCGGGTCAGTTCCGCGGAGCGTCTCCTTCCGGAGCTTCCCAACTGCGTGCGAGCCATGGCCGAGCCCATGGTCAGCCACGATGCGATTGGCTTCTACCTGCTATCCCAGGAGGTCAGCAAGCACGTCAAGGTGGTGCAGAGTGGGCAGGGCGCGGACGAAGTGTTCGCGGGCTATCACTGGTATCCCCCCATGGTGGGCAGCACCAACCCCGCAGTGGACTACGCACGGGCCTTCTGCGACCGCAGCCACGAGGAGTTCCGTCGCGTCGTCAACCCGCGCTTCCACGGGGCGGACCATAGCCGAGCCTTCATCACCGGCCATTTTGCCCACCCCGGCGCGGACGCCCCCGTGGACAAGGCTCTGCGCATCGATCAACTCGTCATGCTGGTCGACGACCCGGTAAAGCGGGTGGACAACATGACCATGGCCTGGGGCTTGGAGGCGCGAGTACCTTTCCTGGATCACGAGCTGGTGGATCTGGCCGCTCGCATTCCCGATGAGTACAAGCTTTGTGACGAAGGCAAAGGTGTGCTGAAGGCCGTCGGTCGGCGAGTGATCCCGACGGAGGTCATCGATAGACCGAAGGGCTATTTCCCCGTTCCGGCGCTTAAGTACCTCCGGGGGGAGACACTGGAGATGGTGCGCGACCTGGTTCACTCCCAGCGAGCCGAAGAACGCGGTCTCTTCCAACGGTCGTACGTTGACGAACTACTCGCGGCGCCGGACGAACACATCACCCCGTTGCGTGGCTCCAAGCTGTGGCAGGTTGCCCTGCTGGAGCTATGGCTACAGCAGCATGGGATCTGACCCGTCCAATTCCGTCGGCGGAGTGGAATACATGAAAAAACATGCTGATCAGTCGGTTGCGCGTAACCACGCCCCCTCGATCGAGAGAAACCACGGACCCCGAGCCAAGCTGAGCCTGAGTGGACCCGCCGTGGTGGATTGCGGTTGGGGGCGGTTGTTATTTGGCCAGACCTTCAACAATCTTCGGCAACTGGCTGAAGTACTGCGCGAGGAGCGGCCCGGAAAACGAGATGTGGCGCTTTACCTGAGCGATCCCCATGTGGTTCTCTCCTATGCCCCTCAGGACCTCTTCCTGGACCCCTCCCATACCTTCCGGCTCTGGATCGAGCGCTACCAGCCGTCCCGGAGACGACCCAAGGGTTTCCATGTGCGCCTCCTCAACAGCCGCGAGGACGCCAACGCCATCCAGCGGCTCTACGTGGCACGTCGCATGGTCCCACCGGGAGCGGATTTCGTGTGGGACCAGCACGCCTCCCGGGTCCTGATCCACTGGGTCGCGGAAGACGAGCAAAACGGTGCCATCCTGGGCGTGGTGAGCGGTGTGGACCATGTGGCCGCCTTCGACGATCAGGAAAACGGCACCAGCCTGTGGGCGCTCGCGGTGGATGCCCAGGCTCCCTATCCAGGGATCGGTGAAAGTCTGGTACATCAGCTCGTCGAGTTCTTTCAGGCACGGGGACGCGCTTTCGTCGATCTCTCGGTGATGCACGACAACGTCAAGGCCATCAAACTCTATGAACGACTCGGCTTCCAACGTATCCCGGTCTTCGCCCTGAAAAACAAAAACGCCTACAACGAGCCGCTGTTCCTCGGACCGACGCCCGAGGCCGACCTCAACCCTTACGCGGCCATCATCGTCAACGAGGCCCGTCGGCGCGGCATTGGCATCGAAGTGATCGACGCGGCCGCAAACTATTTCGCCTTGGTGCTCGGTGGACGGCGCATCGTCTGCCGGGAATCCCTGAGCGAGCTCACCACCGCGATTGCCATGAGCCGCTGTGACGACAAGATGGTCACCCACCGGGTGCTGCGCCAGGCCGGTTTACGGGTACCGGAGCAGGCCCGGGTCGAATCCCTGGACCAAGCCGAGGCGTTCCTGTCCCGACTGGAGCGGGTCGTGGTGAAACCCGCCCGCGGCGAACAGGGCGTGGGCATCAGCGTGGATGTGCACGACCCGGAAACCTTGGAGCAGGCCATCCGTGGCGCCCGGCACTACTGCGACACCGTGATCCTCGAAGAGTACGTCGAGGGTGATGACCTGCGCATCGTGGTCATCAACTTCGAGGTCGTGGCCGCCGCCATCCGCAAACCGGCCCAGGTGATAGGCAACGGCCAGCAGTCGGTGCGCGAACTGGCCGAGTCCAAGAGCCGACGGCGCCGTGCCGCCACCGGCGGTGAGAGCGCCATTCCCATGGATGCCGAAACGGAGCGCTGCATCGCCCTGGCCGGCTATGGCTGGGACTCCATCCTGCCCGAGGGGGAGGTGCTGCAGGTGCGCAAGACCGCCAACCTGCATACCGGCGGCACCATCCACGACGTGACCGCTGAGTTGCACCCGAAGCTAGCGGCGGACGCGGTGGTGGCGGCTCGCGCGCTGGAGATCCCGGTCACGGGGCTCGACTTCATCGTGCCGGCGGTTGACGGCCCGGACTACGTCATCATCGAAGCCAACGAGCGCCCAGGGCTCGCCAATCACGAGCCTCAGCCTACCGCCCAGCGCTTCGTCGACATGCTGTTTCCGATGACCGCCGCCCGGGAGATCGCCAGTTGAAGCTGCCCACCATCGACTCCGACTATCTGATCAGTGTGCTCCTCAAGCTCCTCTCCACACCGAGCCCCTCCGGCTATACGGATCGAGTGGTGCACCTGGTATGCGAGGAGCTCGAACGGCTGTCGGTCCCCTTCGAGCTAACGCGTCGCGGCGCCATCCGCGCAACCTTGAACGGTGCGGTGTCACAACCCGATCGCGCCATCGTGGCCCATGTCGACACACTGGGCGCCATGGTGAAGGGGCTGAAGGACAACGGGCGGTTGCGACTCGTGCCGGTGGGCCACTGGAACTCTCGCTTTGCGGAGGGTGCCCGCGGAACCCTGTTCATGGACATCGGCCAGATGCGGGGGACCATCCTGCCACTCAAGGCTTCCGGTCATACCTTCGCATCGGAGATCGACAACCAGCCCGGCGGTTGGGACCATGTCGAATTCCGCATCGACGCCGTGGTTCACAACCTCAAGGACCTGCTGCGCCTGGGTGTCCATGTGGGCGACTTCATCGCCATCGACACCACGCCGGAGGTGACCGAGACCGGTTTCATCAACTCCCGCCATCTGGACGACAAGGCTGGCGCCGCCGTGCTGCTCACCGCCATCGAGGCGATCAAGCGCCTGGAACTGCCGCTGGCGGTGGATTGCCACCCACTGTTTACGATCTCGGAAGAGGTGGGTTCGGGTGCCTCCGCCGCCCTGCACCAGGATGTGGCCGAGATGCTGACCATCGATAATGGCACCACGGCTCCCGGCCAGAACTCAAGCGAGTTTGGCGTCACGATTTCGATGGCGGACCAGACCGGACCCTTCGACTACCATCTCACCCACCGGATCATCCAGCTCTGCCAGGAGTTCCAGATCCCCCATCAGCGCGATGTGTTTCGCTACTATCGCTCTGATAGCGCGGCCGCCGTCGAGGCGGGTAACGACGTACGTACCGCCCTGGTGACCTTCGGTATCGACGCCTCCCATGGCTACGAGCGCATTCACATCGATGCCCTGGAAAGCCTGGCGCGTCTGGTGAGCGTTTACATGCAAAGCCCACCGGTCTATGCCCGTGACCGCTACGACATGGGTCCGCGTACTGGTTTCCCGACTCAGCCGGGGTGATAGCGGAACCGCCGGTACGGCAAGGTATTGATGAACTTTTCAAAACAATGCGGGCCGGACGCCTTGACCTGCTCGACCCAGCGCTGGAGTCGGGTTTGGGCGGTCGCCCGATCCAGGCTGTGATCGGAAGATCGCCATCAGCAGCGTGCGCGGCACATCGGCGCTGGCCAGGGCCGGGGTTTGCTCGAACAACTCGACTATTTTCCCTGCTGATCGAGATTGAGCGACCGCCATTCCTGATGGAGCAAGGACCGCAACTCGGCAGTGGGCATCGCCCGATCGGGGGACCGTCCGGCGTTGAGCCGAGCGCTGAGTCGTGGTCGGTCCCCCCTCACAATGGGGACACGGGTAGCGCTTCGGCCGGATTTCAATCACCACATCACGCCCAAACACCGGCAAGTGCCGCAAGCGGATCGGTCGATCGAATCCGTGAAACCGGTCGGTTTCCCGGCCACGGTGGTGGCATCGGGTCGTCTTCAAGGGGCTTTCTTCCACCTCGATCAACACCATGCCGTTTTCTAATATTCGGTGGGCTAACCCCCGTACACCGGGCAGGACCAAGGGTACGGCAAACGTGATTGGCATCGCCAGCACTCCATCCCCGATCATCGCGGTGATCGTCATCGTGCCCGGCTTGCACGGGAAGCGTGATTGGCATCGTCAGCACTCCATCCGCAGGAATAATAAAAAAGACACCAGTTTCATACGTTTCAATCCGCGCCCGCCAATTACAGCGGGCGAATCGGCCAGCGGGGCGAGATAAAGGTCGCCGATCAAAGGTTTCAATCCGCGCCCGCCAATTACAGCGGGCGAATCCCCGGTTTCGCCGGTGATCAATTCAGGCGTGACCAAGTTTCAATCCGCGCCCGCCAATTACAGCGGGCGAATCAAGCAAATGTCGTTCGCATCGCCGTCAAGACTAAGTTTCAATCCGCGCCCGCCAATTACAGCGGGCGAATCGTTTCCAGCGCATAGCGATATTCCGCCAACTCTTGTTTCAATCCGCGCCCGCCAATTACAGCGGGCGAATCCAGGGCCTCCCAAGACACTGTAGCGGGATGGATGGATGTTTCAATCCGCGCCCGCCAATTACAGCGGGCGAATCCGCATGAATGGATGCCGCTGCCAGAACGCGATAAACGTTTCAATCCGCGCCCGCCAATTACAGCGGGCGAATCAACGACCCGGCCCCAATTCGTTTCTATGCGCATGTTTCAATCCGCGCCCGCCAATTACAGCGGGCGAATCCTTTGTTCGTCGGCTCCGGATCAAGCGGCGTTGCGTGTTTCAATCCGCGCCCGCCAATTACAGCGGGCGAATCACGTCCAGCCGTAGATTGCCGGCGTCGTCGGCGTAGTTTCAATCCGCGCCCGCCAATTACAGCGGGCGAATCCCTCAACGCGGCCATCCGGCTGGAGCACTGGGTGCTGTTTCAATCCGCGCCCGCCAATTACAGCGGGCGAATCCAGCCAAACGCTCGGCTTCGACCGATCCCGGTTTCGAGTTTCAATCCGCGCCCGCCAATTACAGCGGGCGAATCCAACAAGCAGCGGCCGCCCTCCACCATCTTGAAAAGTTTCAATCCGCGCCCGCCAATTACAGCGGGCAAATCATGGCGGGCAGGGTGTCTTTTACCACAATCGCTCCTGTTTCAATCCGCGCCCACCAATTACAGCGGGCGAATCGCGCGGTGATCGGCGCTTTCGAAAATACTGGTCATGTTTCAATCCGCGCCCGCCAATTACAGCGGGCGAATCCGACCGTGGCCAGCTCCAGCTTGGCCGGGCCGGTGTTTCAATCCGCGCCCGCCAATTACAGCGGGCGAATCACGGCCTACGACCTGGCCAAGGCCAAGGGGAACGTTTCAATCCGCGCCCGCCAATTACAGCGGGCGAATCATTGCGGTGGGTCTTGGGCCGCCAGCCCATCTTGTAGTTTCAATCCGCGCCCGCCAATTACAGCGGGCGAATCAGTATCGCCGACGTAACAGACCTACTCGAAGCGCTTGTTTCAATCCGCGCCCGCCAATTACAGCGGGCGAATCCCCCAGCCTCTTTTCCCGCCATGGGGTTCACCGAGGGTTTCAATCCGCGCCCGCCAATTACAGCGGGCGAATCCTTGACGACCCCATGACCGAAATGTCTTGACATGGGTTTCAATCCGCGCCCGCCAATTACAGCGGGCGAATCAGTGGCGAATTGTGGGCGGCCACGTCATGCAGAAGTTTCAATCCGCGCCCGCCAATTACAGCGGGCGAATCGAGGCGCCACATAGCCCGCACCGTAGCAGTCCGGTGTTTCAATCCGCGCCCGCCAATTACAGCGGGCGAATCATCCCCAAGGCTGCTGCCCTGCGGGCCGGCGTGCTGTTTCAATCCGCGCCCGCCAATTACAGCGGGCGAATCACGACGCTGCTCGGCGCTTTCGAAATCACTATCGGGTTTCAATCCGCGCCCGCCAATTACAGCGGGCGAATCGCCCGCTATCCCTTATGCCGATGCGGTACACATCGGTGTTTCAATCCGCGCCCGCCAATTACAGCGGGCGAATCACTTCCGCGTGGCCGAGGGAAACCGCGATGTCGTTGTTTCAATCCGCGCCCGCCAATTACAGCGGGCGAATCGTAGTGATTGGGCGCAACGAACCGCCGGCCTACGGTTTCAATCCGCGCCCGCCAATTACAGCGGGCGAATCTCCGCCAGGCCGTGGACCCGCTCCCCGGCATGATGTTTCAATCCGCGCCCGCCAATTACAGCGGGCGAATCATCGCACAGAGCGGACAAACGAGATGCTGTTTACAGTTTCAATCCGCGCCCGCCAATTACAGCGGGCGAATCATTGACCATTTTGCAACTCTTGACCATCGGGACACGTTTCAATCCGCGCCCGCCAATTACAGCGGGCGAATCGCTCTACGACGAGCAAGCCCGCAAGTTGGGCGAACTGTTTCAATCCGCGCCCGCCAATTACAGCGGGCGAATCAGGAGCCACAGGAGCCACAGGAGCCACACGAGAAGTTTCAATCCGCGCCCGCCAATTACAGCGGGCGAATCGCAAGTGCTGCTACCGGGGAAGCCCTGGCGCGATGGGGTTTCAATCCGCGCCCGCCAATTACAGCGGGCGAATCAATCTAGCTGAAGCGGATATTCCCGCGCTGGAGGGTTTCAATCCGCGCCCGCCAATTACAGCGGGCGAATCGAGCAAGTGGTGCCGAACAGCGTCCGATTTACGTGGTTTCAATCCGCGCCCGCCAATTACAGCGGGCGAATCACAATCCAACGCACATAGTCGCCCTGGTTGTCAGTGTTTCAATCCGCGCCCGCCAATTACAGCGGGCGAATCGCCTCGAATTCCTTGGCGCCGTCTAGCCCCCCGCCGTTTCAATCCGCGCCCGCCAATTACAGCGGGCGAATCCCCAGCGCTGCGTCGGGAGATTGAGCTTGGCGCGGTTTCAATCCGCGCCCGCCAATTACAGCGGGCGAATCAGGATCATGCCGCACGGCGAGGCGCAACGATGAAGTTTCAATTCGCGCCCGCCAATTACAGCGGGCGAATCGATGGTCGAAGGCCATGGCGGGGTCTCCAGCAAGGGTTTCAATCCGCGCCCGCCAATTACAGCGGGCGAATCGCCTAGACTGACTGTCGCAATTCCACCGGAAGCAGGTTTCAATCCGCGCCCGCCAATTACAGCGGGCGAATCCCGCACTGACAATCGCATACCAGCCGGCCAGCGGCAGAGTTTCAATCCGCGCCCGCCAATTACAGCGGGCGAATCGGAGCGTGCCTTGCGCTACGAGTTCAACCGCAACGTTTCAATCCGCGCCCGCCAATTACAGCGGGCGAATCCCCCGCCGGCCCACGTGACGGTTTTGTCGCTGTTGGTTTCAATCCGCGCCCGCCAATTACAGCGGGCGAATCCACAGACGGTGTGGTTTGTGCCACGTTTCGATTCCGTTTCAATCCGCGCCCGCCAATTACAGCGGGCGAATCCACGCTAGTGGGTTTTTACAGCAAATGGTAGAACTTGTTTCAATCCGCGCCCGCCAATTACAGCGGGCGAATCCAGCATGCCCGCGATGGATTCCCCCATGCGTGGGCGGTTTCAATCCGCGCCCGCCAATTACAGCGGGCGAATCCTAAACGTTTCCGCTTCCGTCGATTTGTATAGCATGTTTCAATCCGCGCCCGCCAATTACAGCGGGCGAATCCCGCCCGATCCTGACTTGTAACATACTGCATAACGGTTTCAATCCGCGCCCGCCAATTACAGCGGGCGAATCCGCTTCCAGGGCCAAAAAACGCTGAAAACAACTTTTGTTTCAATCCGCGCCCGCCAATTACAGCGGGCGAATCCCCCTATTCACACACTTACCGCCTTTTAAATCACCCGATTACCCATAACTTCCAACTCATTGTATAAGACATAAATTTTTGTGAGGGAGTGGGAGTGGGACATGAGTTGGGCAGCACAGGAGTTTGAGGGGTTAGAGTTGGGGGATGCGCGGCGGACC
>Ga0209607_1000146_pt1 | contig 61226 bp, 45 predicted proteins | sample AD_UKC117_MetaG_FD_184413 | JGI IMG/M metagenome (GOLD analysis project Ga0209607, IMG submission 184413) | Active sludge microbial communities of municipal wastewater-treating anaerobic digesters from Hong Kong - AD_UKC117_MetaG (SPAdes)... | ecosystem: Engineered > Bioreactor > Anaerobic >... | reverse complement strand
GAAACCCGTGCGCGCGGTCTGCAGCAGGGCCAGCACGCCCAGCAGCAGGTAGCCGGCGTGGGCGATGCTGGAGTAGGCCAGCATGCGCTTGATGGAGTTCTGGCTCAGGGCCACCACGTTGCCCAGGGTCATGGTCAGCACCGTGAGCACGGCCAGCAGGGGGAACCACACGTCGGCCAGCACCGGCAGGGCCAGCCAGGCGAAGCGCAGCAGCGCGGCGGTGGCGGCGGCCTTCACGCCCGTGGCCATGAAGCCGGTGACGTAGGCGGGGGCGCCCTCGTACACGTCCGGCGTCCACATGTGGAAGGGCACCATGGCCACCTTGAAGCCGAAGCCCACCAGGATCAGGCCCGTGGCCGTCTTCAGCAGCAGGGGCACGTCGCCGGCGCGGGCCAGGGCGCGGCCGATCTCCGCGTAGCTCGTGCCGCCGGTCTGGCCGTAGAGCAGGGCCATGCCCATGAGCAGGAAGGCCGAGGAGAAGGCGCCCAGGATCAGGTACTTGAAGCCGGCCTCGCTGCTGCGCAACGACCCGCGGTTGCCCGCCACCAGCACGTACACCGCCAGGCTCATGGTCTCGATGGCCAGGAACACGCTCATGAGGTCCGTGGCGGCCGTGAGCAGCATCATGCCCAGGGTGGACAGCAGCACCAGCGGGTAGAACTCGCTGCGGTAGCGGCCGTCGCGGTCGTAGAGCCCGCTGGCGAAGGTGGTGGTCAGCAGGGCGATGGAGACGAAGAGCAGGTTGAAGTACCAGGCGAACTGATCGCCGGCCAGCATGCCGTGGAGCAGCCCGGCCTCGCCGATGCGGTCGCCGCCCGCCACGTGGGCCACGGCCACGCCCAGCAGCACCAGCAGCGTGAGCATGCTCAGGTGCTCCTTGCGCAGGCTCTTCACGAAGGAGTCCACCAGCATCACCAGCAGAGCGCCGCCCGCCAGGATCAGGTAGGGCAGCAGCTGGGACAGCTGGGACGCCAGCGGCGCCGCCGAGACGTGCGTCATCGTTCCACCTCCGTGGCCGCGACGGTCGCCGGCGGCGCCGTGCGGATCGCGTCCGCGGCCGCGTGGACCGCCTGGACGCGGGCGGCCTCCTCGACCACCGGCTGCATGAGGGCTTCGACCGACGGCAGCATGCGGTCGACCAGCGGCGCGGGCTTCACGCCCAGCACCAGGATGAAGACCAGGATGGGCACCAGCACCACCCACTCGCGCAGGCTGAGGTCCGGCAGGCCCTTGTTCTCTTCGTGCACCAGCTTGCCCAGGAACACGCGCTGGTACATCCAGAGCATGTAGATGGCGCCCAGCACCACGCCCGTGGCCGCCAGCACCACCAGCAGCTTGGCGTGGGGCAGCAGCGTGCTGCCGAAGCTGCCGAAGAGGATCATGAACTCGCCCGTGAAGCCGCAGAGGCCGGGCAGGCCCACGCTGGCCAGGGTCACGAACATGAAGACCGCCGCGTACGCCGGCATCTGGTGGGCCAGGCCGCCGAAGTCGGCGATCTGGCGCGTGTGCCGCCGCTCGTAGATCACGCCCACCAGGAGGAAGAGCGCGCCGGTGCTCAGGCCGTGGGCCAGCATCTGGTACACGCCGCCCGCCACGCCGGTGGCGGTGAGGCTGAACAGGCCCAGCACCACGAAGCCCAGGTGGCTCACCGAGGAGTACGCCACCAGCTTCTTCACGTCCTTCTGCACCAGGGCCACCAGGGCCCCGTAGATGATGCCGATGACCGCCAGCCAGGCCAGCCACGGCCCCAGCGTCAGCGCCGCGTGCGGGAACAGCGGGATGGCGAAGCGCAGCAGGCCGTAGGTGCCCATCTTCAGCAGGATGCCCGCCAGGATCACCGAGCCGGCCGTGGGCGCCTCCACGTGGGCGTCGGGAAGCCAGGTGTGGAACGGGAACAGGGGCACCTTGATGGCGAAGGCCAGCGCGAAGGCCACGAACAGCCAGGCCTGCTCGCCGTGGCTCAGGCTCAGGGCCAGAAAATCCTCCAGGGCCATGCTGCCGGCCAGGCGGTAGCAGTACAGGATGGCCACCAGCATGAAGACCGATCCCACCATGGTGTAGATGAAGAACTTCACCGAGGCGTAGATGCGGCGGTCGCCGCCCCAGATGCCGATGATGAAGTACATGGGGATCAGCATGGCTTCCCAGAAGATGTAGAACAGCAGCATGTCCCGCGCGAGGAAGGTGCCGATCATGGCCGCCTGCAGGAACAGCAGGAAGCCCATGGCCTCCCGCACCCGCGACGTGATGGCCTTCCAGGTGCTGAGGATGACCAGCGGCCCCAGGAACGTGGTGAGCAGCACCAGCCACAGGGACACGCCGTCCAGCCCGAGGGCGTAGTTGATCTTGCCGTCGCCCAGCCAGGCCGCCTTCTCCACGAACTGGTCCGCGGCCACGCCGGTCTGGAAGTGCCAGACCAGGTGCAGGCTCAGCACGAAGTCCACGAGCGCCACGCCCAGGGCCATGACCCGGGCCCAGGCGTCGCGCCGGCCCAGCAGCCAGACCAGCAGCGCGCCGGCCAGCGGCACGAAGGTCACCCAGGACAGGATGTGATCGGTCACGTAGGTCACGGTCCCTCCCCTAGCCCGCGAGGGTGAGATAGATGATGAACGCCGCGGCGCCCGCGGCGAAGGTCCACGCGTAGAAGCGCAGCATGCCGTTCTGGAAGAGCCGCACCAGCGCGCTGACGATGGAGACCAGGATGGCCGAGCCGTTGACCAGCAGGCCGTCGATGACCCCCGCGTCCACCACGCGGAACAGGACCTTGTCGCTCAGGGCGTAGCCCGGCTTGATCAGGGCGCCCTCGTAGAGTTCGTCCACGTAGTACTTGTTCAGCAGCACCTTGTGGGGGCCGCCGCCGGCGAAGCGGCGCGCCGACTCCGCGATGGCCGTGCGCTTGCTGTAGACGAACCAGCCCAGGAACAGGCCCAGCAGCGCCCAGGCCAGCGAGGCCGAGGCGAGGGTCCACTCCATGCGCACCTCGGCGGCGTGATCGTCATGGCCGCCGTGGGCGTCGGCCGCATGGGTCGTCGCAGGAGCGGCGTGCTCAGCGCCGTGGGCGTCGTGGGCGTCGGCAACGGCCAGATGCGCGCCGGCGCCCTCGTGGGCGGTCTCATGGTGGAACACCGGTTCCAGCCAGGCCTCGAACTGGTTGTGTCCGCCCATGAAGTGCGGGATGCCGATCCAGCCGCCCGCCAGCGACAGCACCGCCAGCACCACCAGCGGCAGGGTCATGCTCACCGGGGACTCGTGGATGTGGTGCTTGACCTCCTCGCTGGCGCGGTTCTCGCCGAAGAACGTCAGCGACACCAGGCGCATCATGTAGAAGGCCGTCAGGCCCGCGCCCAGGAAGCCCAGCGCCCACAGGCCCTGGTTGCCGCTGCTCCAGGCCTTCCAGAGGATCTCGTCCTTGCTGAAGAAGCCCGCGAAGGGGAACACGCCGGCCAGGGCCACCGTGCCGATCAGGAAGGTCCACCAGGTCACCGGCAGCTTCCGGCGCAGGCCGCCCATGAGCCGCATGTCCTGCTCGTTGCTCATGGCGTGGATGACCGAGCCCGAGCCCAGGAAGAGCAGGGCCTTGAAGAAGGCGTGGGTCATCACGTGGAAGATGCCCGCCGCGAAGGCGCCCACGCCGCAGGCCAGCATCATGTAGCCCAGCTGGGAGACCGTGGAGTAGGCCAGCACCTTCTTGATGTCGTTCTGGGTCAGGGCGATGGTCGCCGCGAAGAGCGCCGTGACGGCGCCGGTCACCGCGATCACGGTCATGGCCGTGGGGCTCTGCACGAAGAGGAAGCTCATGCGCGCGATCATGTACACGCCCGCGGTCACCATGGTGGCGGCGTGGATCAGGGCCGAGACCGGCGTGGGACCGGCCATGGCGTCGGGCAACCACACGTACAGGGGGATCTGGGCCGACTTGCCCGTGGCGCCGATGAAGAGCAGGATGCCCGCCAGCGTGGCCACCGGGGCCAGCAGGTGCGCGTGCTCGGCCAGCACCCGGAAGGAGAACAGCCCCTCGCCGTGGTGCAGCTCGGGCAGCAGCGTCGTGCCCAGCACGAACAGCCCCAGCAGGAAGCCGAAGTCGCCCACGCGGTTGACGACGAAGGCCTTCTTGCCCGCGGCCGCGTTGGCCTCCTCGCTGAACCAGAAGCTGATCAGCAGGTACGAGCAGAGCCCCACGCCCTCCCAGCCCACGAAGAGCATGAGGAGGTTCTCCCCCAGCACCAGCGTCATCATCGAGAAGATGAAGAGGTTCAGGTACGTGAAGAAGCGGTTGAAGCCGGCGTCGTGGGACATGTAGCCCAGGGAGTAGACGTGGATCAGGAAGCCCACGCCCGTCACCACCAGCGCCATCACGGCGCTGAGCTCGTCCATGACGAAGCCGATGTCCACGTGCAGGGGGCCCACCGTCAGCCAGCCGGCCAGGATGTCCTCCACCACGCGGTGGCCGGGCTCCATGTCCAGCAGGCCCAGGAAGACCTTCAGCGAGAGGGCGAACGACGCGCCCACGGCGCCGCAGGCGATCAGGCCCGCGAGCCGGCGCGGCATCACGCGCAGCGTCAGCCCGTTGACGGCGGCGCCGAGCAGCGGGATGAGGACGATCCACCTCAGAGCGGTATCCACGGCATCACTCCATCAGGGTCTTGAGACCATCGACGTCCACCGAGCGGCGCAGCCGATAGATCTCCACCAGGATCGCCAGCCCGATGGCCGCCTCCGCGGCGGCCACGGCGAAGTTCATCAGCACGAACACGTGGCCGGACAGGTCGCCCAGGGCGCGGCTGTACGCGGCGAAGACGATGTTCACGGCCGAGAGCATGATCTCGATGCTCATGAACATGATCAGGGTGTTGCGGCGCAGGAGGACGCCCGCCGTCCCGGTCAGGAACAGGGCGCCGGCCAGCACCAGGTAATGGGTCAGTCCTACCGCCACGGCTTGTCCTCCTCCTTGCGGCCCAGGGACAGGGCGCCGATGATCGCCACCAGCAGCACCAGCGAGATCACCTCGAAGGCCAGCAGGTAGCGGTTCAGCAGCAGCGAGGCCACCGCCTCCGCCGTGCCCGTGACCGCCGCCGCGCCGCCGAAGCCCGCGCCGCCGCCCCGCGCCAGCCAGGCCAGCAGGGTGACGGCCAGGGCGCCCGCGGGCAGCACCTGCACCGCCAGCGTCAGGGGCGACCGCCGCGCGCGCTCGTCCTTCAGCTCCGGCCCCTGCAGCATCATGATCACGAAGAGGAACAGCACCATGATGGCGCCCGCGTAGATCAGGATCTGCAGGATCGCCAGGAACGGCGCGGAGAGCAGGGCGAAGATGCCCGACGCGCACACGAAGCTGAACACCAGCCACACCGCGGCGTTGACCGCGCTGCGGCTGGTCACGGTCAGCACCGCGCCCGCCAGCATCAGCGCTCCGAAGACATAGAACAGGGCCGATTCCACCTTGGGCCTCCCCGTCGCGGCTACTTGGTGCCGTCCGTCGTATTGTTGAGCAGGAACTCCTTGTCCACGAAGAACGCCGCCCGGTTGTCGGCGCCGATCTCGTAGATGCCCGTGTCCATGCGGATGGCGTCGCACGGGCAGGCCTCCTCGCAGAGGCCGCAGTACACGCAGCGCAGCAGATCGATGTCGAAGCTCTGCGGGAACTTCTCGATGCTGGAATCCGGGTGCTCCCCCGCCACGATGTGGATGCAGTCGGCGGGACACGCCGTGCTGCACATCATGCAGGCCACGCAGCGGGGCGAGCCGTCGTCCCGCTGCATGAGGCGGTGCCGGCCGCGGAAGCGGCCGCTGTACTCGCGGTGCTCCTCCGGGTACTGCATGGTGGGCATCTCGCCCATGTGCAGGAGGTTGCGCACCACGTGGCGGATGGTGATGCCCAGGCCGCGGAAGATCTCGGGGAGATACATCCGCTCGGCCAGGGTCAGCTTCCCGCCGTAGGAGTGGACTTTCCTGTATGTCTGCATCGACCTCTCCCCCCGGGTGGGGTCGTTCCGATCTAGAAGACGGCCAGCCACACGGCCGTGATCACCAGGTTCACCAGCGCCAGCGGCAGCATGACCTTCCAGCCCAGGCCCATCAGCTGGTCGTAGCGGAAGCGCGGCAGCGTCCAGCGCACCCAGATGAAGAACCAGCAGAAGAAGACCACCTTGCCCACGAAGGCGCCCACCTGCAGCAGCGTGGCGGCCACCGACGCGGCCTGTGGCCCGATGGCCCAGGGCTTCAGGGCGAAGCCGGCGGCCACCAGCAGGGCCAGCACGCCGAAGATCACGCCCAGCAGTCCGGGCTCGCGGTCGCGGGCGTCGCCGAACTTGCCCTTCTCGCGGGCGGCGCGGCGCAGCAGCAGCAGCGAGGCCGCGCCCAGCACCGCGATCTTGAGCACCATCACCGCGGGCACCACCACGCCGGCGTTGGCCTCGATGACCTCGCGCGACAGCCAGGGGATGTTCCAGCCCCCGAAGAACAGCGTGGTGATCATGGCCGAGGCGATGACCATGTTGGTGTACTCGGCCATGAAGAACAGGGCGAACTTCATGGAGCTGTACTCCAGGTGGTAGCCCGAGACCAGCTCCGACTCGCCCTCGGGCAGGTCGAAGGGGTTGCGGTTGGTCTCGGCGAAGACGGCGGTGATGAAGAGCACCGCGCCCAGCGGCTGCACCACCACGCCCCAGGCGGGCAGGAAGCCCCAGAGCAGACGTCCCTGATCCGCCACGATCTCCGTCAGGCGCAGGCTGCCCGAGATCAGGATCAGGCCCATGATGGCCAGGCCCATGCTGATCTCGTAGCTGATCATCTGCGACGACGAGCGCAGCGCGCCCAGGAACGTGTACTTGTTGTTGGAAGCCCAGCCGCCCATGACCACGCCGTAGGTGCCCAGGCTGGCGATGGCCAGGATGTAGAGGATGCCCACGTCCAGATCCGCCACCACCAGCGGGAAGCGCTGGTCCCCCACCTGCAGGTAGTCGCCGAAGGGCAGCACCGCATAGGTCAGCAGCGACACGAAGAACACCAGGAACGGCGCCAGGGCGTACAGCCCGCCGTGCACCTGGGCCGGCCGCACGTCCTCCTTGAACAGGAGCTTGAGCACGTCGGCGATGGGATGCACCAGGCCGCCCAGGCGGATGCCCGCCACGCTGGCGCGGTTGGGGCCGGTGCGGTCCTGGATGAAGGCCGAGCCCTTGCGCTCCGCCCAGATCAGCACCGGGACCAGGCCCAGGATCACCGCGAGCAGGAAGGCGATCTTGGCCAGGGTGGCGGCCGCCAGTTCGATCATCGTTCACCTCCGGCGCCGCTGGCCGCCCCGGCGGGGACGGCGCCCGCGGCGGGCAGGGCGTTGAGGTCCAGTCCGGACACGGCGGGCACGCGTTCGGCCACCCAGCGGCGCAGGGCCGGCAGGCCGGCGGGCGCGTCCTCGGCGCCGGACTCGCGCAGCCAGTCGGCCAGCAGGCGCCAGTCCTCGCGGGCCTGCTCGGGCCTGGCCACGGCGCGGCGGGACGCCTGCACGCGGCCCTGGCGGTTGACCAGCAGGCCGTCGCGCTCGGCCCAGGCGCTCACGGGCAGCACCACGGCCGCCGCCTCGCTGGTGGCGTTGCGGTGGGTGCCCAGGTAGATCAGCGGCCGGCCGCCCACGGCGGCCAGGAAGCCCTCGGCCTCGGCGGCGGGATCGCCGCCGTAGACCAGCACCGCGCCCTTGGTCCCCTTGATCAGGCCGATCAGGGCGCCGGCGTCGTGCTGGGGCAGGCCGGTCCAGTCCAGGGCCGCGCGGTTGGGGGTCTTGTCCGCGTCGATGAGGATGGCGTCGCCCTCGCCCCGCCCCGCCGTGCTCACGCCGCCGCTGCGGGGGGCGTCGCCGGCCAGGGCCGCGAAGAGCGCCAGCTCCTCCAGGGTCTGCTGCGGCGAGGCGATCCAGGCGCCCGGAGCGCCGGCCTCCTTCACCGCCGCCAGGGCCTCGGCCCAGGGAACCTCCACCTGACCGCCGTCGCGGCGCAGCAGGGGCGCGGCCAGGCGCTTCTCCGAGTGCACGGAGCGGTAGGTGAGCCGGCCCTGGTCGCACATCCAGGGCCCGTTGACCTCGCGGTTCAGCTCGGGCTTCAGGCGATAGATGCGGTCGCCCTCGTGGTCCACGCGCACGCTGCAGCCGGTGGCGCAGCCGTGGCAGACCGTGCGGGTGCTCTTGAGCAGCCACACGCGCTTCTTGAAGCGGAAGTCGCGGCTGGTCAGGGCCCCCACGGGGCAGATGTCCACCGTGTTGAGGCTGTAGGCGTTGCTCAGCTCCTTGCCCGGGGCGATGCCGATCTCCGCGCGGTCGCCGCGCTGGAAGATGCCCAGCTCCGAGGTGCCGGTCACCGTGTCGCAGAAGCGCACGCAGCGGCTGCAGAGCACGCAGCGTTCCTTGTCCAGGATCACGTGGGGTCCGATGACCTGGGCCTTGGCCTTGTGCACCTTGTCCCGCTTCTCCACCTCGGACTCGTACAGGCCGTAGTTCATGTACTGGTCCTGCAGGCCGCACTCGCCGGCCTGGTCGCAGATGGGGCAGTCCACCGGGTGGTTGATCAGGTGCATCTCCAGGATCTGCTGGGACGCCTTCCGCACCCGCTCGCTGCGCGTGTGCACCACCATGCCGTCGCGCACCGTGGTGTTGCACGCGATGGTGAGCTTGGGCATGCCCTCCACCTCCACCTGGCAGAGGCGGCAGACGCCGGCAACCGGCAGGTCCGGGTGGTAGCAGAAGTGCGGCAGGGCCTCGCCGCGGGCCTCGCGGCAGGCGTCGAAGAGCAGCGTTCCCGCGGGGAACTGCAGCTCCTGCCCGTCGATCTTGACTGTGACCATCGTCTGCTCCTGGGCCATCGTCAGCTCCTGTATTCCCGCGCCCAGCGGGTCTGGGGACCGTCCTGGTCCTCCCCCGCCACCAGGGCCTCGAACTCGGATCGGAACTTCTGCAGGAAGGACCGCATGGGCATCACCGCGGCGTCGGACAGGGGGCAGATGGTCAGCCCGGCCATGCCCTCGCACACCTTCTCGATCAGCGCCAGGTCCTCGGCCGTGCCCTCGCCGCGGCGCAGCTTGCGCACCAGCTTGTGCAGCCAGCCCGTGCCCTCGCGGCAGGGCGTGCACTGGCCGCAGGACTCGTCCCAGTAGAAGTGCATGAGCACCTGGATCAGCTCCACCATGTCGCAGCGCTCGGGGATGATGATCATGCCGCCGGAGCCCAGCATGGTGCCGGCCGCGCCGCAGGACTCGTAGTCCAGGTCGATGCCCATGGCCTCGTCGGCGGTCAGCACGGGCACCGAGCTGCCGCCCACGATCACGGCCTTGAGCTTCTCGCCGTCGGCCATGCCGCCCAGCCAGTCGTGGAAGAACTCCTTGAACGGCAGGCCCAGCGGGATCTCGTGCACGCCGGGGTTGCGCACCGGGCCGCTCACGCTGAACAGCTTGGTGCCCGCGGACTTCTCCGTGCCGAACTTGCGGTACTCCGCGGCGCCGTTGGTCACGATGTGCGGCACCGCCGCCACCGACTCCACGTTGTTGACCACCGTGGGCTTGTCCAGGAAGCCCTGCACGGCGGGAAACGGCGGCTTGATGCTGGGCTGGCCCTTGCGGCCGGTCACCGAGTTGATCAGCCCGGTCTCCTCGCCGCAGATGTAGGCGCCGGCTCCCTTGTGCACGATGACCTGCAGGTCGTAGCCGCTGCCCAGGATGTCCTTGCCCAGGTAGCCCTTTGCGTAGGCCTCGTCCACGGCGGCCTGCATGCGGTCGATGAGCCAGCCGAACTCGCCGCGGATGTAGATCACGCAGAGGCTCGCACGCACGGCGTAGCTGGAGATGATGCTCCCCTCCAGCACCAGGTGCGGGTCGTAGTCCATGAGGAAGCGGTCCTTGAAGGTGCCGGGCTCGGACTCGTCGGCGTTGACCATGAAGTACACGGTCTCGGCGTCCTTGGGCACGAAGCCCCACTTCACGCCCGTGGGGAAGCCGGCGCCGCCGCGGCCGCGCAGGCCCGCCTCCTTGACCTCCTCGATGACCTTCTCGCGCCCCTGCTGCAGGGCCTTGCGCAGGGCCGCGTAGCCGCCCTCGGCCTCGTACACGGCCAGCTTGTGGGCGTCGCGGCGTCCGAAGCGCTTGGAGAGGATCTTGTACTGCTCGTGGCTCATCCTAGGCCTCCAGCTCCCGGTCGGTGTCCGGGCGCAGGGGTTCGCCCTTGCGCATGCTCTCCAGGACGGCGTCGCACTTCTCCGGGGTGAGGTGCTCGTACAGGTGCTTGCCCACCTGCATGCAGGGCCCCATGCCGCAGGCCCCCAGGCACTCCACGCCCTCCAGGGCGAACTTGCCGTCGGCGGTGGTCTCGCCCAGCCGCACGCCCAGCTTCTTCTCCAGGTGGGTCAGCACCGTGCGCGCGCCCATGATGTGGCAGCTGATGTTGTGGCAGACCTGCAGCACGTGCTCGGCCTGGGGCGTCTCGCGGTACATGAAGTAGAAGCTCAGCACCTCGCGGATCTTGGCCTCGCTGAGCTCCAGCTCGCCGGCGAGCCAGGTCACCGCGGCGTCGCTCACGTGGCCGTGGCGGTCCTGGATGATCCAAAGCGCCGGCATCACCGCGCTGCGCTTGGTGGGGTACTGGGCCAGCAGCGCGTCGAAGCGCGTGCGGTCCTCCCCCTCCAGCGCGAATGTCTTGCCGTCGTTCAGCGGAGTGCTCATGACAGCGGGGTCCTTTCCTTAGCGGTCCAGTTCGCCGGCGATGATGTTGATGCTGCCCAGGATCGCCACGGCGTCGGGGATCATCAGGCCCTTGATCATCTCGCTGTAGGCCGAGAAGATGGAGAAGCAGGGAGGCCGCACCTTCACGCGGTACGGGCGGCCCGAGCCGTCGCTCACGCAGTAGAAGCCCAGCTCGCCGTTGCCGCCCTCGCCGAAGCCGTAGGCCTCGCCGGCGGGAACCTTGATGCCCTCCATGATCAGCTTGAACTGGTTCATCACGCCCTCGATGCTGCCGTACACCTCCTCCTTGGGAGGCATGGCCACCGCGGGGTCGTCCACCAGGATGGGGCCGCCGGGCAGGCCGCGCTGCAGGGCCTGGCGGATGATGCGGGCGCTCTGGCGCATCTCCTCGATGCGGCACATCACGCGGTCGAAGGTGTCGCCGTTCTCCCCCACGGGCACGTCGAAGTCGAAGTCCTCATAGCCGCCCATGGGCGCGTGCTTGCGCAGGTCGTAGGCCAGGCCGGTGGCGCGCAGGCAGGGACCGGTGAAGCCCCAGTCCAGGGCCTGCCGCGTGGTCATCACGCCCACGCCGCGGGTGCGGTCCTGGAAGATGCGGTTGCGGGCCACCAGGCCCACCACCTCCGCGATGGCCGTGTCCAGCTTGAGCAGGTTGGTCTCCACGGCGGCCTCGAAGCCGTCGAAGACGTCGTAGCCCAGGCCGCCGATGCGCGAGAAGTTCACCGTGAGGCGCGAGCCGCAGAGGGGCTCCAGCACGTCGTAGTAGATGCCCTCGCGCACGTTGTAGAAGTACCAGTAGTTGGTCAGGGCGCCGATGTCCACGAGGTTGGTGCACACGCAGACCAGGTGGTCGATGATGCGCGCCAGCTCGTTGGTGATGATGCGCACCATGCGCGCCCGGGGCGGCGCCTCCACGCCCAGCATCTTCTCCACGGCCTGGCTGTAGATCACGTTGTTCAGCGATGCGGACACGTAGTTCAGCCGGTCCGTGTAGGGCATGACCTGGGACCAGGTGTGGTCCTCGGCCTCCTTCTCGAAGCAGCGGTGCAGATAGCCGATCTCGGACTTGGCGTCCACCACCGTCTCGCCGTCCAGCAGCAGCTCGATGCGCAGGCAGCCGTGGGTGGCCGGATGGCTGGGTCCCATGTTGACCGTGAGCAGGTCCGAGGGGTGGGTGATGCCGCTGGCGGCGTCGGCGCGGGCCACGGCCTGGGCCACGTGGGCGTCGTCGATGAGCTTCTCCGGCTCGCCCAGGAACTGCCCCCGCTCGATGGGATAGTCCTTGCGCAGGGCGTGCCCCTCGAACTCGTGGTGCGTCAGGATGCGGCGCAGGTCCGGGTGCCCGCGGAAGGGCACGCCGTAGAGGTCCCACACCTCGCGCTCGGCCCAGTTGGCGGAGCTGTACACGTCGCTCACCGTGGGGACGTCCTGCCCCTCCTCCGCGCGCACCTTCACGTTCACGCGGCCCTTGTTGGCGATGGAGCGGAACAGGTAGTTGACCTCGAAGCGCTCGGGGGCGTCGCGGTGGTCGGGGTGCTCGCTGAGGTCCACGCCCACCACGTCCAGCAGCAGCTCGCAGCCCTCGCGGTCGCGCAGGTGGCGCGCCACCCGCGGCAGGTCCTCGCGGTCCACCAGCACCCACTCGTCGCCGTGGTTCTGCCCCTGGCCGCGCACGGCGTCGCCCAGCGCACCCTTGAGGTTCTCGACCAGCTTACGGCTCATGCGTCCCTCCCGCTCACGAGGCGGCCTTGCGGCCGTGGCGTTCGGCGGAGGGGACCAGCCCCTCCTGCTCCACCTTCTTCTGCAGCGCCACCAGTCCGTGCAGCAGGTTCTCGGGCGTGGGCGGGCAGCCGGCCACGTAGTAGTCCACGGGGATCACCTTGTCGATGCCCTGCAGCGTGGAGTAGTTGTTGTAGAAGCCCCCGCTGCAGGCGCACACGCCCATGCTGATGACCCACTTGGGCTCGCACATCTGGGCGTAGATGGTCTTGAGGATGGGCACCTGCTTGTAGCTCACGGTCCCCGCCACGATGAGCAGGTCCGACTGGCGCGGCGAGAAGCGCACGGCCTCGGCGCCGAAGCGGCTGATGTCGTTGTACGACGACACGGTGCTCATGAACTCGATGGCGCAGCAGGCGGTGCCGAAGGGCAGCGGCCAGAGGCTGTACTTGCGCCCCCAGTTCACGGCCTGGCGCAGGCGCGTGGAGAGAACGTTGCCGGGCTGGTCCAGGGCTACTGCCATTCCAGCCCCCCTTTCTTCCAGACGTAGACGAAGCCGACGACCAGGATGCTCAGGAACACGCCCATCTCCCCCAGGGCGAACAGGGCCTGCCCGTTCTCCACGTACTGCCGGTAGAGGATGGCCCAGGGGTAGAGGAACACGGCCTCCAGATCGAACAGCAGGAACAGCAGGGCCACCAGGAAGAAGCGCACGAAGAAGCGGATCTGCACCGAGCCGCGGGCCGGGATGCCGCACTCGTAGACCGTGGCCTTGAGGTCCGTGGGCTTCTTGGGACCGAGCGCGTAGCTCAGGTAGAGGAAGAGGCCGGCCATCACGGCGGCCAGGCCCACGACGATCAGCAGGGGGAGCGACTGTTCGGCCATGGCAGGCTCCAGCGAAGCGGTTTCCGCGCGAAAACCCTTGAAAAACCAGGAGATCGCGACGATTCTTGTTGAGGATTTCACATCCCGAGGGCCAAAGCTAACATACATTCGAAACCTGTCAACTTCGCTGTTGGGAACGGGCTGCGCGGGGCGCGGAGGAGGTCGGAGGGGCGATGATCGTCTGGCTGAACGGAACCTGCCTGCCCGCCGCGGAGGCCGCCGTGCCCCTGCTGGACGGCGGCTATCTCTACGGCGACGGCGTTTACGAGACGTTCCGGGTCTACGGCGGCCGACCCTTCGACCTGGCCGGCCATCTGGCGCGCATGGCCCGCAACCTGGAGGCCCTGGAATACCGCTGGCGGCCCGAGGCCGGCGCCGTCCACGACGCCCTCTCCCAGGTGCTGAAGGCCAACGGCTGGGAGCGCGCGGACGCCCGCGCCCGCCTCACCGTCAGCCGTGGGGCGGATCCCGACGACCCCATGCCCCTGAGCGGCCACCCGGACCTCTCCCCCACGGTCTCCCTGGTGGTCCGCGCCCTGGGCGGACGCGAGGACGGCTGGCAGCGCGACGGCATCGCCCTGCTCTCCATGCCCGCGGCCTACGCGCGCGGCAACTTCCCGCACCTGAAGACGCTGAACTCCCTGCCCACCGTCACCGCCCTGCGCCGCGCCCGGGCCGCCGGCTGCGACGAGGCCCTCCTGGTGGACGCCGAGGGCCGCGTGCTGGAGGCCGCCACCAGCAACGTCTTCCTGGTCCGCGGCCGGGCCCTGGTCACCCCGCCCCTGGAGCTGGGTCTGCTGGCCGGACGCACCCGCGCCCTGGTCCTGGACGGCGCCGCCGCCCTGGGCCTGGAGGTGCGCGAGGAGGCCTTCGGCCCCGCGGAGCTGGCCGCGGCCGACGAGGCCTTCCTCTGCGGTTCGGTCAAGGAGGTGGTCCCGGTCACGGCCGTGGACGGCCGGCCGGCCGGCGGCGGCCGCCCCGGTCCGGTCACGCGCAAGGTGCAGGAGGCCTACCGGGCCCACGTGCGCGCCGGGCTGGAACGCGAAACGCGGCCGGAGGGACCGGAATCGAGGCCCGGTAACGAGCCGTAGCCGAAGCCGGCGGCGTTCCGCAACCCTGATCTCGGTTCCTCCAGCCGCGTCTGGAGACGGGTGACACTACGGTATCGGTTCCCCGGCCCCTAGTACTCGATGGAGTTGTAGTCCAGGGGTTGATCGCGGTCGTTCCGCACGTTCGGCGGCGGCGCGTGCTCATCGCGCTCGGGCCGGTCGTACTGGCGCGGGGGCGGCGCGTTCTCCAGGGCGATGCGGTTCTTGATCTCCGAGAGATCGTAGTACTCGTCCGACGCGGCGATCAGGTCCGTGCTGGTCATCTCGCGCAGGGCGCAGACCTCCACGTGCTTGCCGCGGCGCGCCACGGCCTCCACCAGGGGCACGTAGTCGCCGTCGCCGGTGCAGATGATGACCGTGTCCATGCCCTCGAGCATCTCGAAGACGTCGATGGCCATCTCCATGTCCAGGTTGCCCTTGGTCAGCCGCTGGGGGATCTCCCCGTCCGGGCCGATCTTGATCTCCTTCGTGATCACGGTGAAGCCGTTCAGCTTCAGGAAATTGACGAAGTCGATCTTGCCCGCGGACTCGTGGGAGATGGCCGTGTAGAAGTGGGCCCGGATCAGGCGGCGGCCGTCGGCCAGCATCTTGCACATCTTCAGGTAGTCCAGGCGCACGCCCATGTGCTTGGCGCTGTAATGGATGTTCTCGCCGTCGATGAAGATGCCGACGCGCTCGTTGGGGTTGTGGTTGTACATGGAATCGACCTTTCGTTCATGATCGCGTCGCCGCGGGGGGATATGGCGGCGGCGCGGGGCAGGGGACCCCGGAGAGGGCTTCCGGGGCATCGGGCGAGTCGCCAAGATAGACGACCCCAGGAACCCGAGCAAGCCCGCCCAACTGAAAACCCGTCATGTTTTCGTCATTCCGATCCGGGTCCGCGCTGGCGGGTTCCGGGTCCGGATCCTAAGTTTCGCGGACGGATGTGCCATGACCATCGCCGCGCCCCGCCCAGGGCCGCGGCCCCTTCCCCAGGCTCCGGAGGACCGTGATGCAGAAGCTCGTGGAGTGCGTGCCCAACATCAGCGAAGGACGCGACCAGGCCGTGATCGACGCCGTGACGGCGGTCATCGGGGAGGTCGACGGCGTCGCCCTGCTGGACGTGGATCCGGGCGCGGACACCAACCGCACGGTCATCACCTTCATCGGCGCGCCGGCGCCGGTGGCCGAGGCCGCCTTCCGCGTGGTGCGCAAGGCCGCCCAGCTCATCGACATGACCCGCCACACGGGCGCCCACCCCCGCCACGGCGCCACCGACGTGTGCCCCTTCGTGCCGGTCAAGGGCGTGACCATGGCCGAGTGCGCGGAGCTGGCCCGCCAGGTGGGCCGCCGCATCGGCGAGGAGCTGGGCATCCCCGTCTACCTCTACGAGGAGGCGGCCTCCCGGCCCGAGCGCCGCAATCTTGCCGACGTGCGCAAGGGCGAGTACGAGGCCCTGTCCCGCAAGCTGGGCACCGAGGCCTGGACGCCGGATTTCGGCCCCAACGCCTGGAACGACGCCACCGCCCGCAGCGGCGTGACCACCGTGGGCGCCCGCGGCTTCCTGGTGGCCTACAACGTGAACCTGAACACGCGCAGCAAGAGCGTGGCCCAGCAGATCGCCCTGGACGTGAAGGAGGCGGGCCGCGCCGCCCGCGACGCTGCGGGCGAGATCGTCCGCGACGCCGCCGGCAACCCCGTGCTGGAGCCCGGCCCCTACCGCCTGGAGGCCTGCAAGGCCGTGGGCTGGGTCATCCCCGAGTACGACCGCGCCCAGGTCAGCATGAACCTGGTGAACACGGCGGTCACCAAGCCCCACCAGGCCTTCGAGGCCTGCCGCGCCAGCGCCCGCGACCGCGGCGCCCGCGCTACCGGCAGCGAGCTGGTGGGCCTGATCCCCGAGGGCGACCTGCTGGCCGCCGGCAAGCACTTCCAGCGCCAGGCCGGCGAGTCGCCGGGGCTGCCCCGCCGCCAGCTCCTGGAGACGGCCATCCAGAGCCTGGGCCTGCGCGAGCTGGGCCCCTTCGATCCGGCGGAGAAGGTCATCGAGTACCGCGCCGGCATGGTGGACGGCCCGCTGGTGTCCATGACCGCCCGCGAGTTCGCCGACGAGCTGAGCACGGACTCCCCCGCGCCCGGCGGCGGCTCGGTGGCGGCCCTGGGCGCCGCCAACGCCGCGGCCCTGGCGGCCATGGTGGGCAACCTCACCGTGGGCAAGAAGAAGTACCCGGACGTGCAGGACCGCGTGAAGGCCGTCGCCGAGCGCGGCCAGGACCTCAAGGACTTCTTCCTGCACGCCGTGGACGCGGACACCGACGCCTTCAACCGCGTCATGGACACCTTCCGCCTGCCCAAGGACACGCCGGAGCAGCAGAAGGCCAAGGCCCTGGCCACGGCCGCGGCCACCCGCGAGGCCACCCGCGTGCCCCTGTCGGTGCTGGAGGCCCTGCCCGAGGTGATCGAGCTGGCGGCGGAGATCGGCCGCATCGGCAATGCGGCCTCGCTCAGCGACGCCGGCGTGGCCGTGCTCATGGCCCTGGCCGCCGCCGAGGGCGCCTACTACAACGTGCTGATCAACCTGGACGGACTGAAGGCCCTGGACCAGAGCGGTGAGCCGGAGTTCTTCGCCGCCACCCGCAAGGCGGCGTCCGCGGCCATGGCCCGCTGCGAGGCGCTGGCCGCCGAGGCCCGCGGCGCGGTGCGCCAGCAGCTGGAGGACGCCCTGGACTGAGCGGCCGTCTGCCGAGGAACGATGAAGGGGCGCCCCTCAGGGAGCGCCCCTTTTTTCAGCATGGGCGCGGCGCGTCTCTCAGCGCCAGGCGCGCTTGAGCTGCCCGAAACCGACCGTCTCGCCCGCCGTGACCGTGTCCTCGAGCTGGAACACCCCGCTGAAGACCTCCGGGCCGTCGCCGTAGAAGCCCCAGAACCGGGCCTCCACGCCGTCGTCGCCGAAGGCGTCGAAGATCAGGTGGCCCTGGCCGGACGCCACCACCAGGTCCGCCGCCGCGCCGTCGATCCAGGCCTGGATCAGCGCGGCGTCCGCCGCCAGGGAGATCGCCCCGGGGGCCACGTCCTGCAGCATGACGAAGCGCGCGTCATAGCCCAGCCACCAGTCGTAGGGTTGCGCCGGGAACGGTCGCGCATCGTCCGGGATCCAGAACACGAAAACGTCGGTGGTGGCGGCGCCGGGATGGTCGGCCACGCCCAGCGCCAGGAAGAGGGAACCGTCGCCGGCGGCGTCGCCCACCCGGGCCGCGAAGCCGCGCGCGGCGGCGCTGGGGGCCAGGACATCGTCCAGCGGACCCGTCACGGCGTGATGCTGCAGGGTGTCGGGGTGCGCTTCGTCGGTGATGTCGAGGACGGCCACCTCGAGGGCGCCCTGGCCGTAGATCATGGTCTGGGCATGGACTGCGGCGGAGAGCAACAGCAGGACGCCGAGGGTCCTTGCGAGGAATGCGGTTCGTGACATGGCTGCTCCGATCGCTCATGGATACGGTCATGGAGCTCGGGTCGGGGATCTCAACGCCAGCGCCGCTTCACCTCTCCCAGGCTCAGGGACTCGCGGCCGGTCACGCCGTCGCCCAGGCTGAAGACGCCGTCGCCCACGCTCACGGCGATCAGCGGATCGTCCCGGTCCAGCAGGGTGCCGCTGAAGACGCCGGCCACGCCGCCCGCGTCCAGCGTGGTCAGCTCGATGGCGCCGCCCACGGAGACCAGCACGTGGTCCGCCGCCACCGATTCCAGCAGGGCGGTCAAGGCCTCCACCGAGAGCTCGTCGGGGATGTCCGACGCCGAGGCGCCCAGCACCAGCACGAACGCGGCATCCAGCGTGGCCGGACTGATGGTCCACACCCCGGGACCGGGCAGGGCGTCGCCCTCGCCGTGCACGGCGACCACGGCCACGTCCACCACGCCGGGCGTGCCGGTGGCGGTCACGCCGGCGGCGGCCACCAGCCACTCCCCGTCCATCACGCCGGTCAGGCCGCCCACGCCGGTCTCGGCCGGCGTACCCGGGCCGTCGGGCCAGAGGTCTCCGGCGGCGGCGAAGCTGCCAGAGACGGGGCCGAAGGTGAACTGCTGGTAGCTCAGGGACACGTCGCCGCCGGTCCACAGCGTGGCGGCGGGGGCGGCGGCGGCCGGCAGCAGGAACGCGAGGACGGCGAGGGTGCGCAGGGTCACGGGGCATCTCCCGGTTGAGGTGTCCCCTGATTCTAGCGCAGGAATCGCGAGTTGACCAGCCGTCGGCGCCTCCCTAGAGTTCACGGGACGTTCCGGCCCCCGCATCCCCTCCAGCGACAAGGAGCCCCCATGGCCGCACCCGCGCCCTCGGACCAGCAGCAGAGTCCGCTCCAGCAGATCACCCAGCCGTTCATCGACCTCGTCCACGCGCCGCGCGCCCTCTGGGGCATCAACCTGGCGTACTTCCTGGAGGGCTGGGTCTACTTCGGCATGCTGGGCTACCTGGCCATGCACTTCTCGGACTTCGTCTTCCAGGGCGTGCCGGACCCGGACGTGAACTCCCACCACATGGTCATGGTGCTCACGGCGGGCATCACCATCTCCATGTTCTTCCTGGGCTCGGTGGCCGACAAGTGGGGCGTGCGCAACGCGCTGCTGGCGGCCTTCGGCTTCCTGCTGGCGGGGCGCATCATCTGGTCGGCGGCGCCCTTCGTGTTCCCGGAGACGGGCCTGTGGAGCAACATGCACCTGATGACCATGGCGGGCATCCTGCTGGTGGTCATCGGCTACGGCATGTACCAGCCCGCGGCCTACGCTGGCGTGCGGCAGTTCACCAGCCCCAAGACCGCGGCCATGGGCTACGCCATGCTCTACGCCCTGATGAACCTGGGCGGCTTCCTGCCCGCCGGCTTCTCGGTGGTGCGCAACGCCATCGGCATCACGGGCGCCTTCTGGGTCTACACGGTCATCACGGCCATCGCGCTGACGCTGACCTACCTGATCCTCACGCCGCGGGTGGAGCGCGACGCCATCGCCCAGGCCAAGGCGGAGTCGGCGGCCATGGAGGCCAAGGACCAGGCTCAGGACGACGCAGCCAAGACCGCCGCCGCCGCGGCCGCGATCAAGACCCGCCTGGCTCCGCACATGTACGGCGTGCTGCTGGGCGTGGCCGCCGCGTGCTGGTTCCTCATCCCGGCCCCCTTCCACTGGGCCGGCGCCGCCTTCGTGGCGCTGGCGGCCATCTTCCTGCTGGCGCCGGACGCCCTGGGACCGGCCTACCGCTGGCTGGCCAACCACCCCCTGGGCGACCTGAAGTTCTTCTTCTTCATCTTCGCCCTGATCCCGGTGCAGACCCTGTTCACCTACAACTGGCTCATCCTGCCCCAGTACCTGGAGCGCGCGTTCGAGGGCGGGTTCGTGGGCAACAACTTCGAGTTCTTCGCCAACCTGAACCCCATCCTGATCTTCGTGGCCGTGCCCATGATCGCCGCCATCACCCAGAAGCGCGACGTGTACGGCATGATGATCGTGGGCACCATGGTCATGGCCGCGCCGGCCTTCCTGCTGGCGGCGGACACCAGCGTGGTCACCCTGCTGGGCTACCTCTTCATCATGACCATCGGCGAGGCCATGTGGCAGCCGCGCTTCCTGCAGTACGCGGCGGAGATCGCGCCGGAGGGCCGCACCGGCGCCTACATGGGCGTGGCCCAGTTCCCCTGGTTCCTGACCAAGATGCTGGTTCCCCTGTACTCGGGCGTGATGCTGCAGAAGTACGTGCCCAGCGAGGGTCCGCGGAACCCCGAGGCCATGTGGCTGATCTTCGCGGTGATCGCCATGAGCAGCACGGTCATGCTCATCGTGGCCAAGGGCTGGGTGGGACGCGGCTTCAAGACCAAGGCCTGATCCGCAGCGCCGCCGGAACGCAGCGAGGGCGCCTTCCCGCCGGGGAGGCGCCCTCGTGCATGCAGCGGAGGCGGCCGTCTAGCGCTCGGCCTCGCGCCGGTCGTTGGAGCCGTAGCCGTAGTACTTGTGGTCGTGGTAGTAGGGCAGCACCTCGCCCAGGTTGTTGGCCACCACGCCCACGATGTTGGCGCCCACGCCCTTGAGGATGCCGATGCCGCGTTCGGCGAGCTCGCGCGGCGTCTGGCCGGCCATGACCAGGTAGAGCACGCCGTCGGCCTCCTCCACGAACTGCACCGGATCGCTCACCGGCACCACGGGCGGGCAGTCCAGCAGCACGATGTCGTACTCGGACTTCAGGCGCAGCATCACCTGGCGGATGCGGCCCTCCTCCAGCAGCACGCTGGGCTCGTCGCCGGGGGTGCCGGCGGGCAGGAACCAGAGGTTGTCCAGGTGCGTGGCGCGGGGGTAGACGGGCTCCTTGGCTCCGGCCAGCAGCTCGGCCAGGCCGGGCGACTTGTGGACGTTGAAGACCGTGTGCTGCACCGGCCGGCGCATGTCGCCGTCCACCAGCAGCACCTTCTTGCGCAGGTGATTGGCCAGCACCTGCGAGAAATGCAGGGAGAAGAGGCTCTTGCCCTCCCCCCGCTCGCTGCTGGTCACCATGATCATGCGCTTGCGGTCCAGGTCCAGCGTGCGGTTGAGGCGGATCATGATCCGCCGCAGCTCGATGGCCATGGGCGATTCGATGTCGAACGCCGGACGTTCCTTCTTCTTGGCAGCTGCCACGCGGTCCTCCCGGTCAGGCCGTCAGCTTGGGGTAGAGCCACAGGAAGCCCACGGCCGCCAGCACCAGCACCGCCACGATCATCAGCACCCAGCGCAGGATGCGCCGGCGCCGGTAGGCCTCGAAGGGGCCGTCCTTGATCTGGGGCAGCGTGCCGATCACGGTCACGCCCAGGGTCTTCTCGATCTGTCGCACGGACTTGAAGGAGCGGTCCAGCATCTCCGCCAGCAGCACCAGGCCCACGCCGATGGCCAGGGCCAGCGCGCCGCCCATGACGCCCAGCTTCTTCTTGTCGGGCTCCACCGGATACAGCGGCGGACGCGGCTCGTCGTAGATCTCCATCTGGTAGCCGATGGCGGACATGTTGGCCGCCAGGCTCAGGTTCTGCCGCCGGATGTCCGAGTCCAGCGTGCCCAGCATGTCCTGGGCGCTCTGCACCTCGCGCAGCAGGCGGCTCAGGGTGGCCGACTGCTCCGGCTGCCGCGTCATGAAGCGGCGGTAGGCGGCGATGTTGTCGTCCAGGGACTGGACCACGCCCTGCAGGATGTCCAGGTAGAGGGCGTCGTACAGGTAGCGCGACACGGCGGTACGGGACATGATGCTCATCTGCCCGTACTCCTCCTCCGTACGGCGGCCGATGAGATCGTCCAGCGCCACGCGCGAGGTGCCCAGCAGGGTCTGGTCGCGGCCGCGGCCGCTGTCCGTGAACTGCGCCACCGCGAAGTCGGTCTCCATCTCCGTGAGCTCGTCCATCAGGTCGCTCACGCTGGGCTCGCCCTTGAGGTCCACCAGGAAGCGGTCCACCGTGGGCAGCACGGCCACGGCCTCGGTGCGCTGGGGGCCCATCTTGTTCTGGCGGTCGGACTGGATCTGGGTGCGCAGCCGCGTCAGCACGTCCGCCGCGCGGGCCAGGTTGGCCTCGTTCACCGGATTGCCGCCCAGGGACGAGTTGACCATGGTCCGCTGGAACTCGGACAGCCGGTTCTGGGCCTCGCGCAGGTTCTGCTCGTAGATCTCGCGCTGGTCCGAGAGGAAGTCGCGCTCCGACTCCCCCTGCTCCAGCCGCGAGGCCTGCTCCTCCGCCAGGAAGCGGTGCACCACCTCGTCCACCAGGGTGTAGACCAGCTCCGGATCCGTGTGGCGCACGCTCACGCGGTAGATGAAGGCGTCCACCGAGCGCACGTGGATCATCTTCTCGATCTGGCGCGCCGTGGCGGCCACGTGGGCCTTCTCCTTGTCCGGCGACAGCACCGCCGGCACGGCCCCCTCCGTCATGAGCGACGGATGGTGGTGCAGGTCCAGGTCCCGCACCACGCCCTGCAGGAACTTGGGACTGACGATGGTGGTGCGGATCAGCGTCTCGGTCTCCCGCTCCGCGTAGCGCGAGCGGGTGTAGCGGGGCACGCCCTCCTGGATGGTGCGCGAGGCGGATTCGTTGCGCACCACCCGGATCTCGCCGCTGGACTGGTAGATGGGCTGCATGGTGCGGATGGCCACGTACGCCATGCCCAGGCAGAGCACGAAGGGCACCACGAAGAGCCACTTGCGCCGCAGGAAGAGGCGCAGGATGTCCATGGGATTGAACGGAGATCCGCCCTGCTGCTCGTCGTCCAGAAAATCGTCCATGAGCTCCCGTTTCCGTTGGTCCGATGGCGCGAGAATCCGCATAGGCTATCCGAACACCCCTGCGGAGGCAACGATTCATGGCTCCGCGCGGCGACGATTCGGCCCGCGGCCGTCCCCGCGCGGCGTCGTCGGCCCGCGGCCGGGCCCCGGCAGCCCGTCCTCTTCGGCGGGCACGGGACTGGCTTGACCGCGGGCATGACCCAACACCGATTCCGCGCTCCGATTCCCATCGCCGTCGCCGCGGTCCTCGCGGCGCTGCTGCCCCTGCCCGGCTGCGGCGAGCGGCCCCTGGCGCCCGCGGCCGCCACCGAGGCCCGCCTGGAGCTGCCGGACGCCCAGGCGGATGTCCTGCGCCGCCTGTCGGGTCCCGTCGGCTCCGCGCGCTGGCGCTGGTCGGATGCCGCGGATCCCGCGACGGGAGGTCCGGCGCGCCTGGCCTGGAACGCCGCCGGCGCCGCCTGGCGCCTGCGGGGACGCCCGGGCTGGGCCCTCCCCGACACGCTGGTCCTCGTCCCGGCGGCGCCGGACGCCTGGCACGAGCAGCGGATCCCCACCCGCACGACCGGCACGCCGCAGCTCCTGCCCCTGCCGCGCATCCCCTTGCGGTCGGCGTACTACGCCGATCTTCTTCATCTGCTGCTCGAACTGACCCGCGGACTGCACGAGGGCGTGGTCCGCCGCTGGGCCCACGACCCCATCCCCCTCGCGCCCGGGGAGCCCGGCGACGGCCCCGTGGATCTGACGGCCTGCCTGGCCGTGGCGGCGGCCCGTTGGGAAGCGGCCTGGGGAGCGCCCCTGTTCGGCGCCGACGCCGTCTTCGCCGAGGGCATCCGCCTGGTCCACCGCGACGGGGAGATCCTGCATCCGCCCATGTGGGCGCGGCTGCTGCGCCGCGACCCGGCGGGCCGCCCCCTGCTGATCACCATCGTGGCCGGCGACAACTACGACCGCCCGGATCTGGAGCGCTACGCCGTGCGCGGCCTGGCCCACGAGCTCGCCCACGCCCTCCAGCTCTGGGGGCACTCCCGGGACCGCATCCACCTGCTCTGGGAGTCCGGCCCGGTGGTCGACGGCCCCTCTCCGGACGAGGTGGCCGCCCTGCGCCTGTGGCGCACCCTGCCCGAGGGCCTGGACCTCAGGCTCTACGGCCGCTCAACGGAGCTCGACCCGGACCGGTGACAGGGCCAGGGGCCGTCCGTCCAGCAGTTCGGTCCACGCCGCGGCCGCGGCAGCCTCCCGAACCAGGGACGGCGGCACGGCGCCCGCGGTCACGGCGCCGGCGGTCACGGCCGGCGCGCGGGATTCCAGGCTGCGCAGCACCACCTTCTCCAGCAGCGTGCGCTCGTCCTCGAAGGTGGTCAGGTGCAGGGGGGCGTCGGGCGGCAGCCCCAGCATGGCGCGCACGGAAGCCATGGCGCGGGGCAGCCCGCCCAGGCCGTCCACCAGGCCCGCGGCCAGGGCGTCGCGGCCGGTCCAGACCCGGCCCTGGGCCGCGGCCTCGGCCCGCGCCTTCTCCAGACGGCGGCCCGTGGCCACCTTCTCCACGAAGCGGTCGTAGAAGGCGTCGAGCTGGGCCTGCAGCAGGCGGCGCTGGTCGGGGGTGAAGGGCGCGTGGTCGTCGAAGAGGCGGGCGTTCTCGCCGCGGGTGAGGGCCTCGCGCGTCACGCCGATCCTCCCGAAGAACTCCTCCCGCGCCATCTTGCCCGCGAACACGCCGATGGACCCGGTCAGGGTGCCCGGCAGGGCGAAGACCGAATCCGCGGCGCAGGCCACGTAGTAGCCGCCCGAGGCGGCCATGCCGCCCATGGAGACCACCACCGGCTTCACCTCGCGCAGAGCCCGCACCTCGTTCCAGATGAGGTCGCTGGCCAGGGCCGAGCCGCCGGGGCTGTCCACGCGCAGGATCACCGCGGCCACGTGCTCGTCGTCGTAGCAGTCCTGCAGCTGGTCCACCACGGTGATGCTGCCGGCGTTGGGACCTCCGCTCCAGCCGCCGTCGCTGGACTCCCCGTCCACGATGGTGCCCGCCACCGTCACCACCGTCACCTCCGGCCCGCGCTTGCGGCCGCCGAGCCAGGCGTAGTCGTCCAGATCGCGGGTCTCCCCCTGGGGGAAGGCGGCGTCCAGGGCGTCCGGCAGGTAGTCCACGCGGTCCACCAGGCCCGCGGCCAGGGCGGAGGCGGCGTCGAAGAGGCCGCGGTCGAACAGCGCGCGCACGGCGGCCGGATCCAGGCTCCGCGCCGCGGACGCCGCGTCCACCAGGTCCGCGTACGTGCCGTCCAGGATGGCGTCCAGCATCTCGCGGCTGGCCTCGCTGGGGCCGGTGCGCTCGTAGGTCTCGGGCGCGGACTTGTAGCGCCCCACGTGCACGTAGTCGGCCTGCATGCCCAGCTTGTCCAGGCTGCCGGCCACGTAGGTGAGGGTGGCGCTGACGCCCGGGAGCATCAGCATGCCCTCGGGGGCCAGGGTGACGGCGTCGGCGGCCAGCGCGAGCTGGTATTCGGCGTTGCCGCCTGCGGCCAGCCAGGCGTGCACGGGCTTGCCCGACGCCCGGAAGAAGGCCACGGCGTCGCGCAGCTCCTGCACCTGGGCCCAGCTCGTGGGCAGGGCGCGGATCTCCAGGAAGAGGCCGTCCACGCCGCGGTCCGCCGCCGCCCGGCGCAGCGCCAGGACCATCTCGTGCTGGACCGGCCCCTCGCCCTGCATCAGGCGCGCCAGGGCGCCCTCGCGGCGCGACTCCGGATAGTCGTGATCCACCACCCAGTAGAGCACGTTGCCGTCGCCGCCCATCACCACGTCGGTGTCCAGCGAACGCAGGAACCACCAGGCGGTGCCCAGGGCTCCGAAGCCCATGACCATCAGCACCAGGATCACGATCCAGAACTTCTTCATCGGTCTCCCTCCACGGCCGCGTCCTGCAGACGGGCCTGGACGTAACGCGCCAGGCAGCGGCCCGCGCGGTCGATCTTGCGGAACACGGGGATGCCGGCCGTGCGCAGGGCGTCGGCCAGGGGGTCGTAGAGACGGCCCGAGTCCACCACCACCACCGCGGGCTTGTCCGACGCGCCCAGGATCTCGCGGAACAGGCTCGCCTGGGACGCGGGACCGTCCAGGTCCTCGCCGTGCCGCGCGGGATCGGCGGGCAGGTTGTCCAGGGCCGGGGTCACGGGCACGGCGGACAGGATGAGGGCGTCCACGCCCGGACTGGCCAGCACCGCACGCGCGGTGGCGGCGTAGGCCTCGGTGGGGGCCATGGGGGTGGCGTCCACCGGGTTGTCGCGGTGGGCGAAGGCCGGCAGGGCGGCGTCCAGGGCGGCGCGCACCTCCGCATCGAAGCCGGGCAGCTCCAGGCCGCCCACCACGTCCATGACCGTGCTGCACTCGAAGCCGGCGTTGCTCACCACCGCCGTGCGGCGGCCGCGCGGCGGGCGCCGGTGCAGCAGGGTGAAGGTCTGGATGAGGTCCTCGAACTCGTCCAGGGTCTCGGCCACGGTCACGCCGGCGTCCGCGAGGCAGGCCGCGGCCACGTCGTAGTCGCCCGCCAGCGACGCGGTGTGGCTGGCGGCCGCCTTGGCGCCCAGGGGCGTCTTGCCTGCCTTGAACATGAGCACGCTCACGCCCGCGGCGCGGGCGCGGCGGGCGGCGTCCAGGAAGCGCGCGCCGTCGCCGGGGCGGAACCCCTCCACGTAGCAGGCCACTACGTCCACCTCGGGCACGGTCAGGAAGTGCTCCAGGAAGTCGGTGACGGTCAGGTCCATCTGGTTGCCGAAGCTGATGCTCGCCCGCGGATTGATCAGGCCGTCGTAGTTGCTGGCGAAGGTCACCACGTAGGCCCCGGACTGGCTCACCACCGCCAGGTTCTCCCCCGCCGCGGCGGGCCGGAAGGGCAGCTTGTAGTCCGGGAGGAAGAAGGTGTTGTAGCGGTCGCGGCTGACGATGCCCAGGCAGTTGCCCCCCACCAGCACCGGACCCTGCTCGGGCCGCGCGTGCCCCCGGAGCAGGGCGGTCTCGATCTCCCGCGCCAGGTCGCCGTGGCCAGCCTCCGCGAAGCCGCCGGGGATGAGGATGATGGACTCGGCCCGATCGCCGTCCACGATCTCCGCGATGGCGTCGCGCGCCCCTTCGGCGGGGATGCAGACCACCGCCAGATCCACCTTCTCCGGCAGATCGGCCAGGGAGCGCAAGCACGGCACGCCGTCGATGGCGTCCTGCTGGGGATGGATCCCATGCAGGCGCCGCGGGTCCACCCCCGGCGACCGCCGCAGGTTGTTCAGGATGATGCGCCCGGGGTTGGTCCCCTTGGCGCTGGCGCCCAGCACCACGGCGCTGCGCGGGTCCAGCAGATTGCCGACGCGGTGCAGGGGCCGCGTTCCTTCGGGCCAGCGTCGGCGCGACACCAGCCCCACGCCGTCGATGGCCACGAGGCACCCTTCGCTGACCACCGCGGGATTGATCTCCAGCTCCTCGAGGGTGGGTCCCGCACGATCCGCGCCGTGGGCCACGGCCAGACGTGCGAGGGCGAGCACCGCGTCCACCAGCCGGGAGACGTCCAGAGGGGCCTCCCCGTGCAGCCGGCTCGGGCGGCAGACCAGGGCCAGCGAGGGATGGGCGGTCACGGCGGCCGCCACCGTGGCCGCGTCCAGTCCGGCGGCCGGCAGGATGAGGCGGCTGCGGCCGCCGCTGAGCTTGCCGTACCACTCGGTGAGCACGCCTCCCACGCCCACCACCACCACGGGCCCGAACGCCGGATCCTGCCGCACGCTCAAGAGCACCTCGGCCCCCGGCGTGTTGGCCCGATGGGGCGTGAAGGCGGCCGCCAGCACGCCCTCGATAGCCGCGGCGTCGCCGCGCCGGCGCACCGTGTTCAGCAGCTCGTCGGCGGCGGCCAGGATCATCTCCGCGCCGTCCGCGCCAGGCACGTCCAGCAGGCGCACGCCGCCCACGTCGCTCTTGTGCAGGATGTCGCGCCCCAGGATCTTCAGCACCAGTCGGCCGTGGGGCGCGGCCAGGGCCGCGGCGTCCTGGGCCCAGCGTTCCCGCAGCGCGGGAGGCGCGGCCACGGGCAGGGCGCGGCTCGCGGCCACGTCCAGGCCGGCGTCCCTCAGCAGGACGGCTGTCTCGTACTCGTGAAGACGAACGGCCTCGGCGCCGCTGCGCTCCAGGGCGGAGAGCAGCAGGGCCGAGGCCGCCGCGGTGGTGTTGCGCTCGGTGGCGGGCATTCCCGGTCCTTCCGTAGACGGCGGACCGGAAGCTGATCAGAAGCCCAGGCCCGCGCTGATGGTCACGAAATCGGCGTCCCCAAGATGATGCCATTCGGCCTGCAGGTCCAGGAGCATCAGGCTGGTGCCGGTGCCCAGGGCCCATACGAATTCGGCGTCGCCGTCGATGTCCACGCCGCCGATCTCACCGCCCGGCAGGGCGTAGCCCAAGCCGGCGAAGACGGTGGGGCCGGCCGGCAGCGTCACGCGTCCCGAGGCCATGAGCTCCAGGAAGCTGGTGACGTCGTCGCCGTTGCCGGGCAGCCGGTGATAGGCCACCTGCGGACCAGCCGAGAAGACCAGCGGCGTGATGGGGTAGTGCAGACGCAGACCGCCGTGATAGCCCATGTCGGCGGTGTCGGCCAGGTCTCCCAGGGGCAGGGTCAGGCCGGCGAAGGCCGACGGACCGGCCACGGCCGCGCCGGTGATGCAGAGCGTGAGGACGAGGGTGGTCAGCAGGGTGCGCATATCGGCTCCTTCCGGGATGCGGATTCGGGTTTCGCGGCGGAGTGTCCGACCGTTTCCCCGTGGTTGCAAGGCAAAAGCGGCGGTTGCAAGGCAAAAAAAGGGCGCCGGTCCTGCGACCGGCGCCCTCGAGGTATTTCGGCGGCTACCTACTCTCCCACACAGTCACCCGTGCAGTACCATCGGCGCGACAACGTTTCACTTCTGTGTTCGGAATGGGAACAGGTGGTTCCGTTGCGCCAAGCCACCGAAAAATCGTGGCATTCTTGATAGCCGAATAGAGAGGGCAGAAAGACACATCCAACGCTTCATTCTCGCTCTTCCCCGCGAGTGGGGAAGGAAAATGATCAAGCCTCACGGCCTATTAGTACTACTCGGCTGAACACATCGCTGTGCTTACACCTGTAGCCTATCAACCACGTGGTCTCCATGGAGCCTTTAGGGGCTTTCGCCCGGGAGATCTCATCTTGGGAGGGGCTTCACGCTTATATGCTTTCAGCGTTTATCCCGTCCGTGCATAGCTACCCAGCCATGCCGCTGGCGCGACAACTGGTGCACTAGAGGCACGTCCGTTCCGGTCCTCTCGTACTAGGAACAGCTTCCCTCAAATCTCCTACGCCCACAGCAGATAGGGACCGAACTGTCTCACGACGTTCTAAACCCAGCTCGCGTACCACTTTAATTGGCGAACAGCCAAACCCTTGGGACCTTCTTCAGCCCCAGGATGTGATGAGCCGACATCGAGGTGCCAAACCTCCCCGTCGATGTGGACTCTTGGGGGAGATAAGCCTGTTATCCCCGGAGTACCTTTTATCCGTTGAGCAACGGCCCTTCCATGCGGAACCGCCGGATCACTAAGACCTGCTTTCGCACCTGCTCGACTTGTAGGTCTCGCAGTCAAGCTCCCTTATGCCTTTGCACTCTTCGCGTGATTGCCAAACACGCTGAGGGAACCTTTGCGCGCCTCCGTTACTTTTTTGGAGGCGACCGCCCCAGTCAAACTACCCACCACGCACTGTCCCTCGCCCGGATCACGGAACGAGGTTAGACACCAAACAACATCAGGGTGGTATTTCAAGGTTGGCTCCACCGACACTGGCGTGCCGGCTTCACAGCCTCCCACCTATCCTACACAAATATTGCCTAATGCCAATGCGAAGCTGCAGTAAAGGTTCACGGGGTCTTTCCTTCTAGCTGCGGGTAGGCGGCATTTTCACCGCCAATTCAATTTCGCCGAGTCCCTTGCAGAGACAGCGCCCAAGTCGTTACACCATTCGTGCAGGTCGGAACTTACCCGACAAGGAATTTCGCTACCTTAGGACCGTTATAGTTACGGCCGCCGTTTACCGAGGCTTCGATTCAAAGCTTCGCCCGAAGGCTAACCTCTCCTCTTAACAGATCGGCACCGGGCAGGTGTCAGTCCCTATACGTCGTCTTGCGACTTAGCAGAGACCTGTGTTTTTAGTAAACAGTCGCTTGGGCCTTTTCACTGCGGCCACTTTTGGCTTCACCGGCGAACGGCTTCACCTACTCATGGCGCCCCTTCTCCCGAAGTTACGGGGCAATTTTGCCTAGTTCCTTTGCAAGGGTTCTCTCGATCACCTTAGGATACTCTCCTCACCTACCTGCGTCGGTTTACGGTACGGTCTGACCGGTTTCTCCTTAGAGGTTTTTCTTGGCAGCATGATTAGGGACAGTTGGCTCGCCCGAAGGCTCGTTCCCCCATCGCGTCTCGGAGTATAAGCAGTCCGGATTTACCTGGACCACACTCCTACCCGCTTAGACCCACATCCATCAGTGGGCTGTCCTTTCACTCCTGCGTCACCCCATCGTACAAACGAAACCAATCAGGTTCCGGAATATTAACCGGATTCCCATCGCCTACGCCTTTCGGCCTCGGCTTAGGGGCCGACTGACCCTGAGCGGATTAGCCTTCCTCAGGAAACCTTAGGTATTCGGTGAACAGGTTTCTCGCCTGTTTCTCGCTACTCATGCCTGCATATGCCCTTCCGATGTGTCCAACGTGCCTCACGACACGCCTTCAACCACCTACGGAATGCTCCCCTACCACTCGAGCAAGCTCGAGTCCGTAGCTTCGGTACACGACTTAGTCCCGATCATTTTCGGCGCTGGATCACTTAACTAGTGAGCTATTACGCTTTCTTTAAAGGATGGCTGCTTCTAAGCCAACCTCCTAGCTGTCTGGGCAATCCAACTTCCTTTTACCACTTAGTCGTGATTTTGGGACCTTAGCTGACGGTCTGGGCTGTTTCCCTCTCGCCGACGAAACTTATCTCACGTCGACTGACTCCCGTGCATCATTTGTCCGGCATTCGGAGTTTGCATGGGGTCGGTAAACCTTGTGGGGCCCCTAGCCCACACAGTGCTCTACCTCCGGCAAACTTAACACGAGGCTAGCCCTAAAGCTATTTCGGGGAGAACCAGCTATCTCCAGGTTTGATTGGCCTTTCACCCCTAGCCACAACTCATCCAAGCAGTTTTCAACCTACCCTGGTTCGGACTTCCACGCACTGTTACATGCGCTTCCTCCTGGTCATGGCTAGATCACCTGGCTTCGGGTCTACTGCACGCGACTCTGCGCCCTGTTCAGACTCGCTTTCGCTACGGCTCCACGCCTCAAGCGCTTAACCTAACGCCGCGTACAATAACTCACAGGCCCATTATACAAAAGGCACGCCGTCAGGAAGCAAGCTTCCCTCCGACTGCTTGTAAGCACATGGTTTCAGGTACTATTTCACTCCCCTCCCGGGGTACTTTTCACCTTTCCCTCACGGTACTGGTTCACTATCGGTCGCCAGAGAATACTTAGCCTTAGGAGATGGTCCTCCCGGATTCCCGCTGGATTTCTCGTGTCCCGCGGTACTTGGGAACACCACAAGGAGATCGCTTGCTTTCACATACGGGGCTGTCACCCTCTGTGGCCGGACTTTCCAGACCGTTCCATTAGCAAGAGATTTTGTAACTCCTTGGGAGGTTACCGACCCTCCCGAGTGGGTCCCACGACCCCAACTGCACAACGCTCGGCAGCTTTCACATGCAGCAGGTTTAGGCTGATCCCCGTTCGCTCGCCGCTACTGAGGGAGTCGTTTTTACTTTCTATTCCTGGGGGTACTTAGATGTTTCAGTTCCCCCCGTTCGCCTCCATGGCCCTATGTGTTCAGGCCTGGATACTGCGGGTTTGCCCGCAGTGGGTTTCCCCATTAGGAAATTCCCGGATCAAAGGATATTTGCTCCTCCCCGAGACTTATCGCAGCTTATCACGTCCTTCGTCGCTTTCTGGCGCCAAGGCATCCACCATGTGCTCTTAGTAGCTTGATCAAAGACGAGAATGCATCGTAAGATGCGTCTTTGTCTTCTACCCTCTCTATTCGGTTATCAAAGATCGAATGCCTCAGCCGAGGCTGGTGGAGATAGTCGGGATCGAACCGACGACCTCCGGCTTGCAAAGCCGGCGCTCTCCCAACTGAGCTATATCCCCTTAATGGTAAGCGTGGTGGGCCTAGATAGATTTGAACTATCGACCTCACGCTTATCAGGCGTGCGCTCTAACCAACTGAGCTATAGGCCCACGGAAAAACTCACGCCAAAAGGGGGAAACCCCCGACTTTTGACAAGAGAATAGCGTACGAGACCGACGATTCCGTTCTTACCGTAGACTTCCTACCAAGGGTTGGAAGCCTTACTCCTTAGAAAGGAGGTGATCCAGCCGCACCTTCCGATACGGCTACCTTGTTACGACTTAGTCCCCCTCACCAACCACACCTTGGGCACCTGCCTCCTCCGAAGAGGTTGGCTCAGCGACTTGGGGTGCAGCCAACTCGGGTGACTTGACGGGCGGTGTGTACAAGGCCCGGGAACGTATTCACCGCGCCATGCTGATGCGCGATTACTAGCGATTCCGGCTTCATGGAGTCGAGTTGCAGACTCCAATCCGAACTGAGGCCGACTTTTTGAGATTCGCTCCACCTCGCGGTCTTGCAGCTCATTGTATCGACCATTGTAGCACGTGTGTAGCCCTGGACGTAAGGGCCATGATGACTTGACGTCGTCCCCACCTTCCTCCGGTTTGTCACCGGCAGTCTCCTTAGAGTCCCCAGCCGAACTGATGGTAACTAAGGACAGGGGTTGCGCTCGTTGCGGGACTTAACCCAACATTTCACGACACGAGCTGACGACAGCCATGCAGCACCTGTGCAGGAACCCGAAGGAAACCGTGTTTCCACGGCTGTCTCCTGCATGTCAAGTCCAGGTAAGGTTCTTCGCGTTGCATCGAATTAAACCACATGCTCCACCGCTTGTGCGGGCCCCCGTCAATTCCTTTGAGTTTCAACCTTGCGATCGTACTCCCCAGGTGGGGCACTTAATGCGTTAGCTACGGCACTGAAGGGGTAAGATCCTCCAACACCTAGTGCCCATCGTTTACGGCATGGACTACCGGGGTATCTAATCCCGTTTGATACCCATGCTTTCGTTCCTCAGCGTCAGTACCGTCCCAGATGGCCGCCTTCGCCACCGGTGTTCCTCCTGATATTTACGCATTTCACCGCTACACCAGGAATTCCACCATCCCCTAACGGACTCAAGACTACCAGTATCAGAGGCAATTCAACGGTTGAGCCGTTGGCTTTCACCTCTGACTTAATAGCCCGCCTACGAACCCTTTATACCCAGTGAATCCGAACAACGTTTGCACCCTACGTATTACCGCGGCTGCTGGCACGTAGTTAGCCGGTGCTTCCTCTGGAGGTACCTTCAGCCCTCACGGGTATTAGCCGTGAGTATTTATTCCCTCCTGACAGAGCTTTACGACCCGAAGGCCTTCATCGCTCACGCGGCGTCGCTCGGTCAGACTTTCGTCCATTGCCGAAGCTTCTCGACTGCTGCCTCCCGTAGGAGTCTGGGCCGTATCTCAGTCCCAGTGAGGCCGGACACCCTCTCAGGCCGGCTACCCATCGTCGCCTTGGTAGGCCATTACCCCACCAACTAGCTAATGGGACGCGGAACCATCCTTCAGTGACAGCTTGAATCAGAGGCCATCTTTCATCAGGAAGCCATGCGACTTCCTGGTCGTATGCGGTATTAGCACCTCGTTAGAGATGTTATCCCCCGCTGAAGGGCAGGTTTTCCACGCGTTACTCTCCCGTTCGCCACTTTACTCACATCCGAAGATGCTTTCTCGTTCGACTTGCATGCCTAAACCACGCCGCCAACGTTCGTTCTGAGCCAGGATCAAACTCTCCGTTGTAAAGATCTATGAAAGATCAGACAACAGGATCTTGTCCTGTTTGTTCGCAAAGTGCCGTCTCGACTTCCGCGCCCCGAAGGCCGCTTCCGTTGAGACGAACTCGGAATCGTCGTGAACGTCTCGCACGCTATTCTGTTGTCAAAGAGCCGGTCCTGAGAGCCTTGCGCTTCGCAGGTCCCTCGCTTGAGGGGCGACGGCAGAAGTTATCCAAGAGCCGGTTCAGTGTCAAGAACTTTTCGAAGAGTTTTCAGAAAAGTTCGAACTGTCCGGCCTGGCTTCGGCCGCGCCCGCCGCAGCGGGCCGTTGCACCGTCGGGGCCTTCCCCGCTCGGGCAACGAGGGGGGAAGCTAGTCGCGGCTGGAACCAAAGTCAAACAGAATTCTTAAAAAAGTCCTCGCCGGGCGCCGCGGGCCTGCAGGCGGGCCCCAAGTCCTTTTCCTCATTGCCTTTGCGTTGATGCTGGGCTACTGTACGGAGCCATGAAAACCATCCTGAGCAAAGTCATTCCCGTCGGGGCGATCCGTTCCGCGCTCGTCGTTCTGCTGCTGGTCCTCATCGCCGGAGTGGGCGGCGCCGTCTGGGGAGTGCGGGAATTGTCCCGCGATCTTCCCGCGCCGGCCCGGATCCAGAACATCGAGCCTCCCCGGAAGACCCTGATCCTGGCCGCCAACGGCGACACGATCCACGAGTTCTTCGTGGAGAACCGCACCGTGGTGCCCCTCTCCCAGATCCCCCGCACCCTGCGGGAGGCGGTGGTGGCCACCGAGGACCGTCGTTTCTACGGGCACTACGGCCTGGACCTGCGCCGCCTGGTGCGCGTGGTCTACGAGAACGTGGCCACCGACACCAAGCCCGGCGCCAGCACCATCACCCAGCAGCTGGCCCGCAACCTGTTCCTGACCAAGGACAAGAAGGTCACGCGCAAGCTCAAGGAGATGATCCTCGCCCTGCAGCTCGAGCAGACGTACAGCAAGGACGAGATCCTGGAGATGTACCTGAACGAGATCTACCTGGGCAAGGGCGCCTACGGCGTCCAGGCGGCGGCGCGGACCTTCTTCGGCAAGAACGTGCAGGACTTGAACGACGCCGAGAGCACCCTTATCGCCGGCCTCATCCAGCTCCCCGAGACCTACTCCCCCTTCCGCCATCTGGACCGCGCCTACAAGCGGCGCGAGGCGGTGCTGGCCTCCCTGGTGGCCACCGGGCACATCGACCGCGAGACGGCCCGCCGCATCGCCGCCACCGAGGTGGTGGTGCGCAGCGCGGAGGCGGCCGGCGAGGGTCCGGCCCCCGGCTTCGCGGCCCACTACGTGGAGGCCGTGCGGCGCGAGATCGAGGAACGCTACGGCTACGACGGCCTCTACAACGACGGCCTGCGCATCACCACCACGCTGCGCCCGGACGCGCAGCGCTGGTTCGAGGAGGCGCTGGAGAATCACCTGGCAAAGATGGAGCGGGAGATCGGCGCGGAGGTCACCAAGGCCCAGTACGACACGCTCAAGGCCCACGGCGAGGCGCCGGCGGAGATCCCCTACCTCATGGGCGCCGGCGTGCTGCTGGACGTGCGCACCGGCGCCGTGCTGGCCATGGTGGGCGGCCGCGACTACGAGGACAGCAGCTGGAACCTGGTGACCCAGGCGGCGCGGCAGCCGGGCTCCATCTTCAAGCCCATCGTCTACCTGACCGCGCTGAAGCACGGGTACATGCCCTGCAGCATCCTGCTGGACACGCCGGTGGTCATCGACACGGGCGTGAGCCTGTGGCGGCCCAAGAACTTCAACAACCGCTTCATGGGCCCCATCACGCTGCGCTACGGCCTGAGCCGCTCCAAGAACGTGGTCACGGCCAAGCTCATCAACGATTTCGGCGTGGCGCCGGTGCTGGAGACGGCGCGGCAGCTGGGCGTGACCAGCAACCTGCCCGCGGTGCACTCGCTGGCCCTGGGCGCCGGCGAGGTCAACCTGATGGAGATGGTGTCGGCGTACGCGGCCTTCGGGAACCACGGCGTGCGGGTGGACCCGTACCTGATCACGCGCGTGGAGTCGGCCGACGGTGAGATCCTGGAGGAGGCCCGCCTCCACCAGCGCGAGGTGCTGGACCCGGCCACCGCCTACCTCATGGCGGACCTGATGACCACCACCCTGCGCGAGGGCACGGCCGTGGCCGCCAGGTGGAACGGGTTCACCAAGACCGGCGCCGGCAAGACGGGCACCTACAACGAGTACACGGACGCCTGGTTCGTGGGCTACACGCCCAGCTTCGCGGGCGGCGTGTGGGTGGGCTACGACACCAAGGTGAGCATGGGCCGGGAGGGCACGGGCGCGCGTATGTGCGTGCCGATCTGGGCCCAGGTCATGGGCAAGGTCACCGCGGACCGGCCGGACGAGCCCTTCGTGCGGCCCGAGGGCATCATCGAGAAGCTGGTGTGCCTGCGCAGCGGCATGCTCGCCACCGCGGACTGCGATTCCACCGCCAACGAGGTCTTCCTCGCCGGCAACTTCCCCCAGTCGCCGTGCGACCTGCACGGCGGCCCGCTCCACGACTTCGGCAGCCTGAACAAGGGCTTCGAGGCCCTGGACGACGACGACGAGTTCTAGTCCAGACGATCCAGGACGAGGTCCGGCGCACGCGCCGGGCCGTCGTCCACCGCGATCGCCCGCGCCACGCGCTCCGCGCAGCGGGCGGCCGCGTCGCGGTCCGCGGCGCGGATCCAGGCCAGGGGCTGGCCGCGGGACACGGCGTCGCCCACGCGCACGGCCATGTCGATGCCGCCGCGCAGGTCCAGGACGTCGTCCACGGTGCGGCGCGCGCCGCCGATCTCCCCCAGCGCCAGGCCGACCTCCCGGCAGGCCACCGCGGTCACCACGCCGTCGCGCGGGGCCTCCACAGGCAGCAGGCGCTCCGCCACGTCCAAGCCGAAGTCCTCGCGGTCCGGGTCCAGGCGTCCGCCCTGGGCCCGCGTCCAGGCCAGCAGAGCGTCCAGGGCCTCTCCACGGTCCCAGGCGGCGCGCACGGCCGCCAGGGCGGACCCGTGGTCCGGTTGCACGCCCGCGGTGGTCAGCATGGCCGCCACGAGCTCCTCGGTCACGGCCGTCAGGTCCGCGGGAGCGCGGCCGCGGCCGTCGGGGCGCAGGGCATCGCAGGCCTCCAGGGTCTCGTTGGCGTGCCCCACGGCCACGCCCAGGGGCTGGCTCATGTCCGTGAAGCGCACGGCCATGCGGCGGCCGTGGGCGCGTCCCACCAGCACCAGCCGGCGGGCCAGCTCGCGGGCCTGGTCCAGGTCCGTCATGAAGGCGCCGTCGCCCACCTTCAGATCGATGACCACAGCGCCCGGTCCGGCCGCCAGCTTCTTGCTCATGATGCTGGCGGTGATCAGGGGCACGCAGTCCACGGTGCCGGTGACGTCGCGCAGGGCGTAGATGCGGCCGTCGGCCGGAGCGATCTCGGGCCCCTGCCCCACGATGGCGCAGCCGTGCTCGCGCACCACGCGGTCGAACTCCTCGTTGCTCAGGCGGATGCGGTAGCCGGGGATGGCCTCCAGCTTGTCCAGGGTGCCGCCCGTGTGGCCCAGGCCCCGTCCCGAGAGCATGGGCACGGCCAGGCCGCAGGCCGCCGCCAGGGGGGCCAGCAGCAGGCTCACCTTGTCGCCCACGCCGCCGGTGCTGTGCTTGTCGGCGGTGGGCCGGTCCAGGTGGCTCCAGTCCAGCTCGCGGCCCGAGCGCAGCATGGCGCCGGTGAGGGCCACGGTCTCCTCGTCGTCCATGCCGCGGAACCAGACGGCCATGAGCAGGGCGGCCATCTGGTAGTCGGGGAACTCCTCGGCCACGTAGGCGCGGATGAGCCGGGCGATGGCGGCGTCGTCCAGGCGGCCGCCGCGCTTCTTGGTCTCGATGGCCTGCAGGATGGTCATGCCCCCTCCCCGTCGCCGAAGGTGGCGAAGGCGTGGGGCAGCAGCTCGGCCAGGGTGTGCTCGGCCACGGCGTCGCCGTCGCAGGCCAGCCAGACCGTGAGCTCCGGGCCGCCGAACTCCAGCAGCACCTGGCGGCAGGCGCCGCAGGGCGCGGTGGGCGCCGCGGTGGGCGTGACCACGGCCACGGCGGTGAAGCGGCGGCGGCCGTCGGCCACGGCGCGCTGCACGGCGGTGCGCTCGGCGCAGACGGTCAGGCCCAGGCTGGCGTTCTCCACGTTCACGCCCACGTGCACGTCGCCCCGGTCGTCCAGCAGCGCGGCGGCCACCGGGAAGTTGGAGTAGGGCGCGTAGCTGTGGGCCAGGGCCGCGCGGGCCGCGGCGATCAGACGGTCGCGGGTCTCGTTCACGCCTCGCCTCCTTCGGCGGGGGTCAGCAGGGGCAGGAAGCTGCGGCCGTGCACCGGCGCCGGTGCGCCGAAGTAGTCGGCGTAGGTGGCGCCCACGTCGGCGAAGGTGTCGCGCACGCCCAGGTCGCGGCCCAGCACGCGGCCGCCGCGCACGGCCAGCAGGGGCACGTACTCGCGGGAGTGGTCCGTGCTGGGCGTGGTGGGGTCGTTGCCGTGGTCCGCGGTGATGAGCACCAGGTCGTCGCGGCGCAGGCGCGCCAGGAAGCCGCCCAGCCAGACGTCGAAGGCCTCCAGGTCCCGGGCCATGCCCTGGGGGTCGTTGCGGTGGCCGTAGAGCATGTCGAAGTCCACCAGGTTGAGCAGCGTGAGCGTGGGCGCCTGGGGGTCGTCCGCGTAGGCGGCGTCCAGCAGCTCCATGCCCTGGGCGTTGGACTTGCTCTTGACGGACCCGGCGATGCCCTTGCCGGCGTACAGGTCGTAGATCTTGCCGATGGAGTTCACGGTCACGCCGTGGGCCCTGAGCCGCTCCAGGACCAGGTCGTCGGGCGGGATCACCGAGAAGTCGCGGCGGTAGGGCGTGCGCTCGTAGGCGCCGCTCGTGCCGACGAACGGGCGCGCGATCACCCGGCTCACCCCGTGGGGCGGCACGAGCTGCTCCCGTGCGATCTCGCAGAACCTGTAGAGCTCCTCCAGGGGCACCACGTCCTGGTGGGCCGCGATCTGGAAGACGGAGTCCGCCGACGTGTAGACGATGAGGTCCCCCGTGCGCACGTGCTCGTCGCCCAGCTCCTGGATGATGGCGGTGCCGGAGGCGGCCTTGTTGCCGAGCACGCCGCGGCCCGTGGCCGCGCGGAACGGCGCCAGCACCTCCTCCGGGAAACCGTCGGGATAGGTGGGGTACGGGATGTCCGTGACCACGCCCATGAGCTCCCAGTGGCCGGTGGTGCTGTCCTTGCCCTTGGAGATCTCGCGCAGGCGGCCGTAGGCGGCCGTGGGTTCGGCCGCGGGGGGCACGCCGGCGATGGCGTGGATGTTGCCCAGGCCCAGACGGCGCAGGTTGGGCAGGTTCAGCCCGCCCACCGCCGCGGCCGTGTGGCCCAGGGTATCGCTGCCGGCGTCGCCGTAGGCGTCCGCGTCCGGCAGGGCGCCGACGCCGACGCCGTCCAGGACGATGAGGATTGCATGGGACACGGGATTCTCCTTCGCGGCTGTGGAATGGACCGTCCAGAGTAGAAACGATGGCCCCCCAAGTCAACGCGGCCTTGCTCCGCGCGCCGGAACGCTTAGAATGGCGCCCATGGAACGCGACCTCTTCCGACCCGACGCCGACGACGCGCCCCCGCCCCCGCCCGCGGACGAGGGCGACGCCCGCGCGCCCCTCGCCGAACGCATGCGTCCCCGCGGCCTGGACGAGATCGTGGGCCAGGCGGACCTGCTGGGACCGGGGCGTCCCCTGCGCCTGCTGATCGAGCGCGACGCCCTGCCGTCGCTGCTGCTCTGGGGCCCGCCGGGCTGCGGCAAGACCAGCCTGGCGCGGGTGATCGCCGGCGAGACGCGGGCCCACTTCCTGGAGTACAGCGCCGTGCAGGTGGGCAGCAAGGTGCTCAAGGAGGCCATGCAGGAGGCCGCCCGCGTGCGCCGCGCCATGCAGCGCCGCACCATCATCTTCCTGGACGAGATCCACCGCTTCAACAAGGCCCAGCAGGACGCCCTGCTGCCCTGGGTGGAGAAGGGCGACGTGACGCTCATCGGCGCCACCACGGAGAACCCTTCCTTCGAGATCAACGCGGCCCTGCTCTCGCGCACGCGGCTCTTCGTGCTGCGCCAGCTGGACACGGACGACGTGGCCGGCCTCCTGCGCCGCGCCCTGGAGGACGAGCGCGGCCTGGCCGGCGAGGCGCCCCCCTTCGCCGACGACGCCCTGCGCGCCCTGGCCGTGCTGGCCGACGGCGACGCGCGCACGGCCCTCAACCTGCTGGACCTGGCGGCCGGCGCCGCCGCCGGCCGCGACGCCGGCGCCCCGGTCACCGCCGCCGTGCTGGAGGAGATGATCCGCGACCGCGCCCTGCGCTACGACCGCGCCGGCGAGGAGCACTACAACGTCATCAGCGCCCTGCACAAGTCCATCCGCAACAGCGACCCGGACGCCGCCCTCTACTGGCTGGCGCGCATGCTCGAGAGCGGCGAGGACCCGCTCTACGTGGCCCGTCGCCTGGTGCGCATCGCCAACGAGGACGTGGGGCTGGCGGACCCCGGAGCGCTGAACCGCGCCCTGGCCGCCCGCGACGCCGTGCACTTCCTGGGCAAGCCCGAGGGCGACCTGGCCCTGGCCCAGCTCGCGGTGGATCTGGCGCTGGCGCCCAAGAGCAACGCGGTGTACAAGGGGTACGGCGACGCCGTGGCCGAGGTGCGCCGCGGCGTGAACCCGGGCGTGCCCCTCCACCTGCGCAACGCGCCCACCTCGCTGATGAAGCAGCTGGGCTACGGCGAGGGCTACGACTACGCCCACGACCGCCCCGAGGGCGTGGCCCCCATGGACTGCCTGCCGACGTCCCTGCGGGGACGCCGCTTCTACGAACCAACCGCGCGCGGCCACGAGGCCCGCTACGGGGAGCGCCTGGCGAAGATCCGCGCCTGGCGCGAGGACCAGATGGCTGCCGCACGCCGCGATTCCGACGTGGGCGGAAAGGACGAACCGTCATGAAGACGATCGGGGTGCTGACCGGGGGCGGCGACGCCGCGGGCATGAACGCCGCCGTGCGGGCCAGCGTGCGCACGGCCCTGGCGCGCGGCGTGAACGTGGTGGGCGTGCGCCGCGGCTGGCTGGGCCTGAGCGAGGGCGACGTGCGCCCCCTGGACAGCGCCGGCGTGGGCGGCATCCTGCACATGGGCGGCACCATCCTGCGCACCTTCCGCTATCCGGAGCTCCAGGAGGCGGCGGGGCAGAAGAAGGTGGAGAAGCAGCTGGCCAAGCTGGGTCTGGACGGGCTGGTGGTCATCGGCGGCGACGGCAGCTTCCGCGGCGCGGAGCTCCTGCAGCGCCAGTTCGGGCTGCCGGTCATGGGCGTGCCCGCCACCATCGACAACGACATCCCCGGCACCGACTACTCCATCGGCTTCGACACGGCCCTGAACATCGCCGTGGACGCCGTGGACAAGGTGCGGGACACGGCCTCGAGCCACGGGCGCATCTTCGTCATCGAGGTCATGGGGCGGCACTGCGGCCTGCTGGCCATGGAGACGGGGCTCTGCTGCGGCGCGGAGGAGGTCATCGTGCCGGAGATCCCCTACGACCTCACGAGCATCTGCCTGCGCATCGAGAGCGGGTACGACCGCGGCAAGGAGCACGCGGTGATCATCGTGGCGGAGGGGGCGGCGCGGGCGCCGTACATCGAGTTCGAGCTGAAGTCGCGCCTGAACCGCAGCATCCGCATGGTGGTGCTGGGGCACGTGCAGCGCGGCGGCTCGCCCACGGCCTTCGACCGCATGCTGGGCACCAAGCTGGCCGCCGCGGCCACCGAGATGCTGCTGGACGGCGTGTCGGGCAAGATGGTGGGCATGGTGGCCAACAAGCTCAAGACCAGCGCCCTGACCACCCGCGACACCACCCTGAAGAAGAAGGTCGTGGAGCTGGACCAGCTGGTGCGGCAGCTCACCTGAGCTCGCTCCCCCGCTCCCGGACATGAAGAAGCGCCCCCGGTCCGCGGACCGGGGGCGCTGTGTCTTCGGGACCGCGGCCGGCTAGTCGTTGCCGCGGATGAAGGTGTTGGCGAACTTGAACCAGTTCACCTTCATCTCGCCCACGATGTGGCCCAGGCCCTCGGTCTCGGTGTAGCGGTCGCGGCGGTCGGTCACGATGCTGCTGATGGAGAAGGAGCCCACCAGGGGCAGGTTCTCGGCCTTGAGCAGCTCCAGCATGTAGTCCGCGCCGGGGCCGATGTCGGCCAGGCGGAAGGTGGACTCGGGGAACACCGCGTACCAGGCGTAGTTGTCCGGGCCGGGGTTGGCGGCCATCTCCGCGGGCAGGTCGTGGGCCGGACGCTTGACGAAGTTCAGCACGATGGACTGGACCTCGATCAGGGCGTCGCCCTCGTTCTCCGGGTAGAACTCCTCGAGGCTGCTCTGCTTCTTGTAGCTGATCTCGGGCAGCGGGGCGCCGGGGGTCTTGATCTGGTTCTCGCTGGCCTGGAAGGTGGCGGGCAGCACGTAGCTCTCCACCGAATCCACCGGCGTCATGGCCATGCCGCTGCCGTAGCCGCGCATGAACAGGTGCGGCGTGTCCACGCCGTGGCTGAAGCGCTTCTCCACGAAGAGGCTGTCGCTGGCCCAGGTGCGGTAGTTGCGCTGCACGTCCGGACCGACCAGGAAGAACATGCGGTTGCCGTTGGCCACGATGGCGACGTCGCCCTTGGCGTAGCGCAGGGCGGGCGGCGCCACCTTGAACTGGAAGCCGGGGTACTGGACGTCCCCGTCCATGACCGCGTTGATCGAAGCGCCCAGGTACGGGTCCACGACCTTCTCCTCGCTGCAACCGACCAGCGAGATCAGGAGCGCGGCGGTCAGGGCCAGGAGCGGAAGGGCCGAAGCCCGGCGCAGCGAGGACGCATCAGCAAACATGGAGAACCTCCGATTCCGGTCACGTCGTGTGCCAGGGATCTCATCCACCAGGGATTTTTCGGCGCCCGGGCGGATGGGGAATCCGGGCGGACGGTCTGGGTCGTTCCCGCATCGTAGCGGCGGGGAACGGCAACGTCAAGCGCGGCCCCCCAGGGGCGGCGGACCCCATGAAATTGGCGATTGGAACGCCGGAACGCAAGGGCGGACTGGCGTTTCAGGCGCGGGGCAGGTCCTTGGCCCAGGCCAGCAGACGCGCGTGGTCCGGCGCCGGCTCGTCCCACGCGGCGTGGAACACGTCCCAGTGCTTGGGCAGCAGCAGACCGTCCACGCCGAAGGCGCGGAAGAAGCGGCGGCGGCGGTCGGCGGTGGGATAGCCCGGCAGGCCGCGGGAGCGCAGGCGGCCGTCCAGGCTCACGGACCAGACCTCCTGGTAGGCGGCGGCCAGGGCGGCGGGGATCTCCCGCGGCCGCACCACGCCGTCGGCCAGATCCGCCAGGGCCAGCAGGTGGTGGTGCAGGAAGCGGGCGGCGCCGCTCGCGGAGAAGCGGCGGCGCGGGTCGTCGGCGGCGCGCGGCGGCGGCATCTCCCAGGGCAGGGTGGCGGGCAGGGTGGACACGGCCACCGAGGGCACCGCGCGGAACTGGTCGGGGTGGGCGTAGAGCACGGCCTCGCCCCCGCCGGGGAACTCCAGCCAGGGGTGCTCGTCGGCGGCGAGGTCGTCCAGGACCAGGGTCAGGGCCGTGAAGCGGCGGTCCAGCTCCAGATGCGCGCACGCCTGCTTCGCCAGGGGCCCCACGGCGTCCCAGTCCTCCCAGTCCGCGGGCACGCAGGTCAGGCGCACGGCCCCTCCCCTCAGGCTTCGATGAGCCTGCCGTCGGCGGGCCGCAGCCGCGCCGTGAAGTGGCGCAGCACCGGCGCCTGCTCGATGATCTCCAGGCCGCGCAGGCGCGGGCCCATCTCCATCAGGCGCACGCAGACGTCGGCCACGAAGGCCAGATGCGTCTCCGTGTACACGCGGCGCGGCACGGCCAGGCGCACCAGCTCCATGGCGGGGTGGCGCGGCTCGCCCGTGTCCGGGTCCTTCAGGTCGAACATGAGGCTGCCGATCTCCACGCCGCGCACGCCGCCCTCCAGATACAGCGCGCACGTGAGCGCCTGGGCCGGGAAGCGCGCCTGCGGGATGTGGGGCAGCATGCGCTTGGCGTCCACGAACACCGCGTGGCCGCCCACCGGCTGCAGGATGGGCACGCCGCGGTCGCTCATGAGCTCGCCCATGCGCCGCACCTGGCCGATGCGGTAGGCCAGGTAGTCCTCCTCCACCACCTCGCGCAGGCCCTGGGCCACGGCGGCCAGGTCGCGGCCCGAGAGGCCGCCGTAGGTGCGGAAGCCCTCGATGAGGATGAGCAGGTTGGTGATCTCCTGGGCGATGCGGTCGTCGTTGAGGCAGAGGAAGCCGCCCATGTTCACCAGGGCGTCCTTCTTGGCGCTCATGGTGCAGCCGTCGCCCAGGCGGAAGATCTCGCGCGCGATCTCCTTGACCGGCACGTCGGCGTAGCCCTCCTCGCGCTGCTGGATGAACCAGGCGTTCTCCGCGAAGCGGCAGGCGTCGAAGAGCAGGGGCACGCCCTTGCCGCGGCAGTAGGCCGACACCTCGCGGATGTTGGCCAGGGACACGGGCTGTCCGCCGCCGCTGTTGTTGGTGATGGTGATCATCACGAAGGGGATGCGCTTCCCGTACTTCCCGAAGGCGGCGTCCAGCTTGGCCAGGTCCATGTTCCCCTTGAAGGGGTGGTCGGCCGTGGGGTCCAGGCCCTCGTCGATCACGCAGTCCAGGGCGATGGCGCCCTGGTACTCCACGTTGGCGCGCGTGGTGTCGAAGTGGCTGTTGTTGGGCACCACGCTCTCCGCGGTGAGCTGCGTGCTGAACAGCAGGTTCTCCGCCACGCGGCCCTGGTGCGTGGGGATCACGTGCTTGTAGCCGAAGATGTCGCGGATGGTCTCCTCGAAGTCGTAGTAGTCGCGGCTGCCGGCGTAGGCCTCGTCGCCCTGGATCATGGCGCCCCACTGGGCGTCGCTCATGGCCGAGGTGCCGCTGTCGGTCAGCAGGTCCACGTAGATGGACGACGACGGCAGGCTGAACACGTTGTAGCCGGCCTGCTCCAGCAGGCGCTCGCGCTCGGGACGGGAGACGCGCTTGAGGCGCTCGACGACCTTGACCCGGTAGGGAACGAAGGGGAGATCCATGGAGGGGTGCCTCCGCGGTGCGGTGCGTGAGGGGTGGAGCCGGCGCCGCCGGCACGCCGGGTGATCCACGAGTTCCCGGCCCGCCGAAGGTAGCAGGCGCCCCGGCGGGCGACAAGGCCGCAGCGTCAGGACTCGCCGCGTTCGCGGGGCAGGGGCGACTGGTCCTGCCACAGGGACAGGGCCAGGTCGTCGGCGCGGCTGAGCACGGCGTAGTGCTGGCGGTCGGCCTCGCGTCCGGTGCAGAGGTAGACCACGGCGCGGCGCCGTCCCTCCCCCGCGCGTTCGGGCGTGGTGAGGGTGAGCACGGGGCCCGACGGCGCGGCGTCCCGGCGCCCCAGCGTCTCCGCCGCCGCCAGACGCCACACCTCCAGCAGGGGACGCGCGGCGTAGCGGGCCACGGTGTCGTCGCCGGCGGCGAGGATCAGCGCGGCGATGCGCGCCGATTCGCGCGGTCCCTGGAACAGGCCGTCGGTCCAGCGGGCGCGGGCCAGCAGGGTCCAGAACTGATGCAGGCGCAGGTCCGGGCGCACGTGGGCGCGGAACCATGCGGCGGCCTCGCGGCGGCGCGGCGGGTCCAGGCAGGCGTCCAGCCAGCGGGGCGCGTCCGGATCCGCGGCGCTGGCGTCGCTCACCGCCAGCAGGAACTCCCACACCCCCGGCAGCCGCAGGTTGTCCAGCTCCCAGCCGTAGACGGGCAGCCAGCCCAGGCGCGCGGCGTTGCGGCCCAGGGTCTCCAGGTCCGACGGCACGGGCGCCACCAGCTCCACGGGCGTGGTGAGGGCCAGGTCGCGCAGGCGGTCGTCCAGGCGGGCCAGGGCGTCGTCGAGGCCGGCCACGCGTTGCGATTCGCAGACGCCGCGCTCGCCGCGGGCCGTGCGCGGCAGGGCGGGACCGCGGCCGGCGGCGGCCACCAGATCCGCCAGGTCGTCGCGCAGGGTGCGCGCGGGCAGGAGCAGGCGGTCGGTGCGCAGCACGTGGGCCGGGTCGGGCTGCGTGGGCAGCAGGTGTTCCCGCGATTCCTGCAGCAGCAGCGGCTCCAGGATCAGCAGCAGACGCTGCTCGCGGGCGCGGTTGGCCAGGCGGTAGCGCAGGGTGGAGGGCAGGGCCTCCAGGCCGAGCACCACCGTGACGGACGCCGGCTCCCCCGCGGGCGCCAGGCTGGGGTCCAGGCGGCCGCTGACTGGCAGGTCGCGCGGGCCCACGATGGTCTCGGGCGCGGCGGCGTCCGGCAGCGCCCGGCGCCAGAGGGCGTGGAAGCGGGCGGCGGCGGCGCGGTCCGGCGCGATGACCGTGATGCGCCGTGTCGGCAGGCCCTTGGCGCAGGCCACGGCCAGGGCCGCGACCACGGCGCGCATGCGGCCGCTGCCGCGCGGTCCCTCCACCAGCCGCAGGCCGGCGGGGGCGCGGTCCAGGAAGGCCGCCAGGGCGTCCGTGACGGCGGCCGGCGTCTCCAGGGCGGCGGGCGGCGCGGACGCGGGCGTGACGCGGGCCACGTCCTCCAGGAAGCCCATGCGCCAGGCCTCGTCCAGGCGGGCCTGCCAACGTTCGCGGTCGGCGGCCAGGCCGCGCAGGAGGCCAGCGGCGGCGCGTCGCAGGTCCGCGGGAAGGCGCAGGGCGTCGTCCCCCGCCGCGGCGGGGAGATCGTCGGGACGGGCGGGGCCGTCCAGGGTCCAGGCGCCGAGGATCACGCCGGCCTCGAGCAGATCGGCGGCGAGGTCGTCGCGCGCCGGCGCGTCCTCGCCCAGGCGATCGCCCAGGGCGGCGGTCAGCGCGTCCCGGCGGCGGCGCAGGGCGGCGGCCACGGCGTCGGGCGAGCCCAGGCAGCCCAGGCGGCGGTGGGTGCCGTGGCGCAGGCCGCCGTCGGGCTCGTAGAGGAGCTGCAGGCCGGGCTCGTCCAGGCGCAGCGACGACGCCAGGAGCAAGCGGTCGCACCAGGCCAGCTCCTCGTGGTCCAGATCCAGGGGCAGGGCGGCCAGGTCCACCGCGCCCACGGCGCCGGGGGGCAGATCCGCGAGCAAGGCGGGCAGCAGGGTGGACAGCAGCCCGTCCAGACGCTCCCCCCGGTAGACCAGCTCCAGGCGGCTGAGCAGGGCGCGGGGTCGGTCGTCCCCGTCCAGGGCCGGGTCCTCCGGCTCGGTTGCGGTCTCCACGGCGGCCAGCCAATTCAGGGCGCCGGCGGCGCGCCGTACGTGGGCCGCGGGGCTGCCGCTGACGATCTCCTGCAGCCGCGGCGGGAGCAGACCTTCCCAGCGCCAGGGCGGCGTGAGCTCCGGAGGCGCGTGCAGCTCCGCGGCGCGCAGAGGCAGGGCGGCGTCCAGGGCACGGGGCTGGCGGCCGACGCCGTCGTCGGCCAGGGCTCCGTCCAGGGGATGATGGCAGAGCAGCAGCCCGGAGCCGCAGCGCTGGCGCAGGTCCGCCAGCTCCGGGGCGTCCTGGGGCGCCACGAGCAGGGCGTGGCGGCACTCGGACGGCACCTCGGGCTGGTCGTCCAGCAGGCACAGCAGCCAGGAGCCGTCCTGCTCCTCGGCGCCCAGGCTGCGGCGACGGGCGCGGCGCCAGCGCACGCCGGCGTCCTCCAGGGCCTCGATCCAGGCGTCGGCCTCCCGCGAAGGGGCCCAGACGCAGAGGGGCTGCTCGGGATCCTCGGGCTCGCGGGCCTGCAGGGCCGCCACCTTCAGATCGCGCAGGCGGCGCGGCAGCTCCGCGCGCCACGGCGCGGGCAGCCAGCGCAGGAGGTTCAGGCCGCAGGCGGGGCAGTGGTCGCGGGCGTCGCGCAGGGGAGCCGGGGCCGCGCAGCCGGGACAGGCGACGATCACGTCGTCGCCGTGCAGCACGCTGACCGGCGGTGCGGGAGCGGTGGAAGGCGGCACCTCGCGGCACGGGGCCGGGGCTCCGTCGCGACCGAAGAGGCGGGCCAGGACGTCGCGCCACGGCGCGGGCAGGTGGCTGGCGTGCAGGACCACGCGGCCGTCCAGGTCGCGCAGCAGGAAGCGCAGCACGCCCACGTACTCCAGGCCGGCGCCGTGATCCGACGGCAGCCAGCGGCGCAGATCGCTCACCCAGACCGCGGAGGGGCGCGCGGCGGCCAGACGGCGGCGCAGGGCGGGATCGTGCAGGGCGTCGGGGCGGATCCAGACCAGCGCGCCCGGCTGGGCCGGCGCCGCGGCGGTGAGGACCGAGGCCGCGGGTCCGCCGGCGGCGGCGGCGAGCTCGGCGGCGCCGGGCGGGGGTTCGTCGGCCACCACCAGGAGCCAGCGCTCCACGGGGCCGGCCTCGGCCCAGCGCCAGGCGTCGCGCAGGAGGTGGAACCAGGGCACGTCCGCGGGGCCGAGGCAGAGCTCCGCGGCCGCGGCGAGGCGCGGGGCAGGCGCGCCGTCGTCGGGGACCTGGGGCCAGCCAGGGGGCAGGCCCTGACCGTCGGCCTCCAGCCAGCCCTGGTCCTGGAGCCAGGCGCGGCCGGCGCGGCCGGCCTCCCCCGCGTCGGCGGCGGGCTGCCAGAGGATGGCGGCGTCTCCGGCGTGGCGGCGGCGGGCGGCCTCCGGGTCCGGAACGGCGCCGGCGTCGTCGGCGCCGGGGAATTCGCGCCACCAGCGGGCATCGGCCACCAGGACGTGCTCCGCGCCGGCGGCCAGCCAGGCGTTGATCTCCAGGGCGAGCAGGCGGCGGCGGCGGGTCTGCGCCTCCGCGCGCGCGGCGTCGCGGGCGCGCCAGGCGTCGGCGGTGGGCTCCGGCGGGCCGGCCGGTTCCGCGGACAGGCTCTCCAGGCGGGGCAGCACGGCCACGGCGGCGGTCGGCGTCGACGCCGCGTTCCAGGCCACATCCAGATCCACGGCCCGCGGCGTCCTCTCGCGGGGGCCGAAGAGGCCGTCCGCCCGGGCCCGAAGGGCCGCGGCCAGGGGGCCGGGAGCGGTCGGCAGGTACCAGGCCACCGCGGCGCCGCGGTCCGCCTGGGCCTGGGCGTGGTCCAGCAGGGCTGCGGTCAGGTCGCCCAGGGCCACGCGGGCGTCGGGGACCGGCACGTGGCCGGCCAGCTCCAGCAGCGGCGGGCGCACGTCCGTGGCGGCGCGCAGGCGGACGTCGTCGGCGCCGAGCCACGCGGCCTGGGCCTCCTCCAGATCCGCGCGGCGGAAGACGGCGGCGGTGTTGATCAGCAGCGTGCCCGCGGCGGTGGCGCGCAGGGCCGCCGGCAGGGCGTCGTCCGCGGAGGCGCGGCGGCGGCGCCACAGCAGCACCGCGGCGTCGCAGAGGATCCAGGCGCCGCGGGCCTCGCCCGGCAGGCCCCAGCGGCGGGCCAGGGCGGCGCGATCGGCGATCAGGTCGTCGGGGCCGCCCACGACCACGGCGGAGGCGGCGGCGCGCTCCTCCAGCTCGCGGTGCCAGCGGCCGGCGGCGGCCCGGCGCTCGCGACGACGCTCCAGCACCCAGCCGCGGTATCGGCGGCGCAAGGCGACGCCGGCGCCGCCGCCCTCGGCGTTCAGGCCGTCGGTGAGGTCGCCGTTGTGGGTGCGCGCCAGACGGAACCAGTGCAGCAGGGGCAGCAGATCGCCGGGCGGCGCCCCCGCGGCCAGGGCCTCCAGGTCCTGCAGGGCGGCGTCGGGATCGTCGACCGCGCCGACGGGCGGCAGGACGGTGCGGCGGCCGCCGCGCAGCTCGAGGACGGCGCCCAGCTCCCGCAGGCGTTCGGGCCGGTCCAGAACGAGGCGCCAGCGCTCCCGGCGGCCGCCCCACACGGCCACGGCGCGGTCGGGTCGGCCCGTGGTCACGATGGCGTCGCCGGCCTGGGCGAGATCCGTCATGGGATCGCCGCCGGGGATCGGGTCGGCGTCCAGGGCGAGACGCGGCGCCGGGCGCTCGCTCAGGGGCGACAGGGGCCAGCCCGCTCCGGGCATCAGCTCCGGCGGCAGGAAGGACGCGACCAGGGCGGCGGCGGCATCGCCCAGGCGGGCCAGGCTGTGGATGCCGGTGCGCAGGGCCGGATCGCCGGCGGCGAGGCCGCGCACCAGGGCCGCCCAACGGGCGCCCATGGCCAGGGCGGCCGGCACGCCCGCCGGCACGGCGGGTCCGTGCAGGGAGGGATGGCCCGCGTCGGCCGCCGCGGGAGGCTCCGCGTGGTCGTCGCGGTCCTCGGCGGCCAGCACGTCCAGCAGCAGGGGCAGGGACCAGTCCGTCCAGGGGCACGCGTCGTCCAGGGCCAGCACGCGGCCGGCGCAGGGGGCCAGGAAGGCGGCCAGCGCGGCGGGGTCGACGTCGGCGTCGCACCAGGCGGCGTCGCGGGGGCGGTCGTCGGACCAGAGCACGGCCCACCAGCGCTCGTCGCGGCGGGCGAGCACCGCCCAGGCGCAGGCCCCGCCCGCCGGGCGGCGGCGGCGGATGCGGTCGCGGGCGGCCGCGGCCTCGCTGCCGGCCGGCGCGTCGGCGAGCAGGCCCAGGGCCTCGTCGTAGCGGGGCACCGGCAGGTGGTGGGCGTCCAGGTTGGCCAGCAGCCGCACGGCGCGCAGGCGCACGGCGTCGCGCTCGGGGTCGGCGCCCCGGGACGAGGCGAGATAGGTCAGGTACGCGGCGGCGGCGGCGGCGGGGCGGCGGGCGTGCTCCAGGAGCTCGCCGCGCAGGTGGCCCAGGGCCGCGGCGTCGGGGGCGTCGTCCAGGAGGGCGGCGGCGCGGGCGGCCACGTCGGCGGCGTCGGCATCGGCGGCGCCGGGGCCGCGCAGCAGATCCAGCACCTCGGCGGCGGCGCGGGCGGCGGCCGGCGGCGCCAGGAAGCCCGGCGGCGGCAGCAGGTCCCCCGCGGGCAGCGCCGCGGCGGCGCGGGCGGCGGCCAGGGCCGCGTGCAGCAGGGGCGCGCAGCGTTCGGGATCGGGCTCCTGCAGCGCGCTGCGCGAGAGCACGCCCACGGCCTCGCTCAACAGGGGCAGGTCCGACGGCCGGGCGCGGGCGCCCAGCATCCCTTCGGCATCGGTGAGCAGGGCCCGGGCGGCGGCGCGGTAGTCGGCCTGGAAGTCGCGGCAGGCGCGCTCCCAGCGGCCCGGGTCCTCGGCCGGCCCCTGGCCGCGCACGCTGCGCCAGAGGCGGCGCGCGGTGTCGCCCATGGTCTCCGAGAGGAAGACGCGGCCCGGCGACTGGTCGCGCAGCCGCCGGGCCTCGTCGTAGGCGGCCTCGGCCGCGAGCAGGCGTCCCTCCCCCAGATGGGTCTCGGCTCGGTTGAGGGCGCTCCAGTAGCTCATGCGTCTCCCGCGGCGGTTCAGACCACGATGTTGACCAGCTTGTTGGGAACCACCACCACGTTGCGCGGCGTGCGGCCCTCCAGCAGCTCGGGAATGCGTCCGTGGGCCAGGGCGGCGGCCTGGACGGCGGCGCGGTCGGCGTCGCGCGGCTGGTCCAGGCGCTCGCGGATCTTGCCGTTGATCTGCACCACGTAGGTCACCGAATCGGCCACCAGGAACTCGTCGCGCCAGACGGGCCAGGCGGCGTCGAACACGCCCGGGCCGTTGCCCAGCCGCTCCCAGAGCTCCGCGCCCAGGGACGGCGCGAAGGGCGCGAGCATGAGCGCCAGGGACTCCAGGCCCTCGCGCAGATGCGCGTCGTCCAGGCTGGCCGTGTTGCGGCCGGCGTAGGCGTACAGCGCGTTGGTCAGCTCCATGAGGCGGCTCAGGGCCGTGTTGAACTGGAAGCGCTCCAGGTCCTGGGTGCAGCCCTTGATGGAGTTGTGCAGGACCACGCGCAGGTCCTTCCAGCGCGCCTCGATCTCGTCCGACGGGATGGGCGGCGCGTCGTCGCCGGCGTCGCCCGCGGGCGAGCGGCCCTCGGCGGCGGCCTCGAACAGGCGCCACACGCGGTGCACGTAGCGGTTCATGCCGTCGATGCCCTCGTCCGTCCAATCGCCGCCCTCGGCGAAGGCGAAGCCGAACATCAGGTAGGCGCGCAGCACGTCGGTGCCGTAGCGCTCCAGGTAGTCGGCGGGCACCACGGTGTTGCCCTTGCTCTTGGACATCTTGGCGCCGTCGCGCGTGATCATGCCCTGGTGCCGCAGCGCCCGGAACGGCTCCTCGCTGGGCACCAGGCCCAGGTCGAAGAGCACCATGTTCACGAAGCGCGAGTAGATCAGGTGGCCGTAGGCGTGGTCCGCGCCGCCCACGTACATGGCCACGGGCATCACCTTGTCCAGGCGCGCGCGGTCGAAGGGCTCGTGCGCGCGGTGCGGGTCCGGGTAGCGCAGGTAGTACCAGGAGCTGCACACGAAGGTGTCCATGGTGTCGGCGTCGCGGGTGCCGGGCTTGCCGCAGCGCGGGCACGGCGTGCGGATCCACTCCGCGGCGGTGGCCAGGGGCGACTTGCCCTTGGGCTTGTAATCGCTCACGTCGGGCAGCAGCACGGGCAGCTCCGACGCGGGCACGGGCACGGCGCCGCAGTCGTCGCAGTGCACCACCGGGATGGGCGCGCCCCAGTAGCGCTGGCGGCTGATGATCCAGTCGCGCAGGCGGTACTGGATGGTGGTCTTGCCCAGGCCGGCCCGCTCCAGGGCGGCCACGATGGCGGCGCCGCCCTCCTTGGACTCCTTGCCGTCGTGGGGTCCCGAGTTCACCAGGGTGCCGGCGCCGGTGTACGCCTCGGTCAGCGGCGTGTCGGCGGCGTCGCCCTCGCCGGCCACCACGCGGCGCACGGGCAGGCGGAGGGCCTGGGCGAAGGCGTAGTCGCGCTCGTCGTGGCCGGGCACGGCCATCACGGCGCCGGTGCCGTAGCTGGCCAGCACGTAGTCGGCCACCAGGATGGGCACGGCCTCGCCGTTGACGGGATTGATGGCCATCAGCCCCGTGGCCACGCCGGTCTTGGGACGGTCCGTGCTCTGGCGGTCGACCTCGCTGAGGCGGCCGGCGTCGCGCCGGTAGGCCTGCACGGCCTCGCGGTTCTCCGGCACGGTCAGGGCGTCGGTCAACGGATGTTCGGGGGCCAGCGCCATGTAGGTCACGCCGTAGAGCGTGTCCGGGCGCGTGGTGAAGACGCGCAGGGCCACCGACCCGTCGTCCAGGCGCTCCGTGCCCGCGGGCAGCTCGCCGGGCACCGCGTCCGCGGGCACGCGGAAGACCAGCTCCGCGCCGTGGCTGCGGCCGATCCAGCTGGTCTGCTTCTTCTTGGTCTCCTCCGGCCAGTCCAGGTCCGCCAGGTTGTCCACCAGGCGGTCCGCGTACTTCGTGATGCGGAAGCACCATTGGCGCAGGTTCCGCCGCTCCACCGGCGAGCCGTCGCGCTCGCAGCAGCCGTCCACCACCTGCTCGTTGGCCAGCACCGTCTGGCAGGAGTTGCACCAGTTCACGGGCATGTCGGCGCGGTAGGCCAGATCGTTCTCGAGCAGCGTGAGGAAGAGCCACTGGGTCCACTTGTAGTACTCGGGCGTGTGGGTCGCCAGCTCGCTGCGCCAGTCGTACATGGGCGTGAGGGTGCGCAGCTGCTCGCGGATGACCTTGATGTTCTCCGCCGTGTGCACGCCGGGATGCACGCCGCACTTGATGGCGTAGTTCTCCGCCGGCAGGCCGAAGCTGTCGAAGCCCACGGGCTGGAACACGTCCTTGCCGCGCAGGCGCTGGAAGCGGGCGAAGGTGTCGGCGGGCACGTAGTTGTACCAGTGGCCCAGGTGCAGCTTGTCCCCGGAAGGATAGCTGAACATGCTCAGCACGTAGTAGGGCTCGCGGTCGCCGTCCCAGGCGGTCTCGCCGTCGCCGGCGTCGCGCCAGCGCTCGGCCCAACGCTGCTCGATGGCTTTGAAATCGTAGTCCGCCATGTCGACTCGTCCTCCGCGGCGCGGGAATTCCGGGGTTGCGGGCAGGGTGGTGACGACGCCGCGCGGGCGTCGGTCGCGCAACAGTAAACGGGCCGGCGCGGCGGCGCCACCCCCGATTTGGTCAGCCCACGCCCCGCAGCAGGCGCACGCTCAGGCCGCCGCCGTCGGGCGCGAATTCCACGGCCGCCACGTCGAAGCGGAAGTGCTGCACGCCCCGCGGCGGCTCCTCGTGCAGATAGCGGCGGACCACGCGGCGCAGACGCGCCAGGCGGCGCGGTCCCACGGCCTCCTCCGGCAGGCCGCAGCGGCGGCCGCGGCGGGCCTTCACCTCGCAGAAGACCAGCAGGTCGTCGCGGCGCAGGACCAGGTCCAGCTCGCCTTCGGCGCGGCGCCAGCGCCGGGCCACGGGCCGCAGGCCGACGGCGGCGTAGGCCAGCACGGCGGCGTCCTCGCCCAGGCGGCCCAGGGTCTGGCGGTCGGGGGTCTGGCGGTCGGGGGTCTGGCGGTCGGGGGTCCGGCGGTCGGGAATCCCGAGCTCCGGGGTCTGGTGATCCGGGTGGGTCATGACGACGGGCGCCGATCCGGGAGTCGGAATGGGAGGCGACGCCACGCGCCGGAGCAAGTCCCCTACCAGAGCCGCCCCTGCACCAGCTCCGCCACCGGCCTGAAGGTGCGGCGGTGCAGGGGGCAGGGCCCCAGGCGGTGCAGGGCGTCCAGGTGCGCGGCCGCGCCGTAGCCCTTGTGGCCCGCGAAGCCGTAGCCGGGCCAACGCGCGTCCAGGTCCGCCATGAGGCGGTCCCGGGTCACCTTGGCGATGATGGCGCCGGCGGCCACCGCGGCGCTGGCGCCGTCTCCGCCCACCACGGTGCGCGTGGGCCAGGGCACCTCGGGGGCGTGCACGCCGTCCACCAGGACCAGGTCCGGGGCACGCCCCAGCAGCGCCAGGGCGCCGGCCATGGCTTCCAGGCTGGCGCGCAGGATGTTGATCTCGTCGATGCGGGCGGGGGAAACGGCGAAGGCGCCCCAGCAGAGGGCGCCTCGCACGATGGCGTCGTAGAGGGCGTCGCGGCGCCTGGCCGTGAGCCGTTTGGAATCATCCAGGCCGTCCGGACACCAGCCCGGGGGCAGGATGGCGGCGCCGGCCACGACCGGGCCCGCCAGACAGCCGCGCCCGGCCTCGTCCACCCCCGCCACCAGCTGGTGGGGGGCGGCGCGGCAGGCGGCGTCGAACTGGGCCAGACCGGCGCCGGCGCGGCTCACTTGACGATGCGACGCTCGCGGATGCGGGCCTTGCGGCCGGTCAGGCCGCGCAGGTAGTACAGCTTGGCGCGGCGCACGCGGCCGTGACGGACCAGCTCGATGCCGGCCAGGCTCGGCGTGTGCAGCGGGATCACGCGCTCCACGGCCACGCCGTTGCTGATCTTGCGCACCGTGATGGACTCCTCGTTGGCCGTGCCGCTCTGGGCCATGACCACGCCCTCGTAGTTCTGCACGCGCGTCTTGCCGCCCTCGGTGATCTTCATCTGGCAGCGGACGGTGTCGCCGATCTGGAACGCGGGCAGGTCGGTCTTGAGATTCTCCTGCCGCAGGCTGTCGATGACGTTGCTCATCGCGGGTCTCCTCTGTCGCCGGCCGGGGTCGTTCCGGTCCGGTATCGTGGTCCGGCGTCGTCGCCGCCCGATGCGGCCGCCGCGCCTCGCTCGTGGGTCTCAGTCCTCGTCGGCCAGCAGGTCGGGACGCCGGTCCCGGGTCCGCTCGCGCGACCGCTCCTCGCGCCACGCCTCGATGTTGGCGTGGTGTCCGGACAGGAGCACCTCCGGCACCTCCAGGCCCCGGTACTCCGGAGGCCGCGTGTACCAGGGGCACTCCAGGCGGCCGTCCAGGGCCGCCGTGAAGCTGTCCTGCTCCGCGGAGTCGCTGTTGCCCAGCACCCCGGGGATGCGCCTCACCAGCGCGTCGATGACCACCAGGGCCGGCAGCTCGCCGCCGGTCAGCACGTAGTCGCCGATGGACACCTCGCGCGGGTTCAGCAGATCCAGCGCGCGCTGGTCGATGCCCTTGTAGTGGCCGCAGATCAGCACGATCTCGCCGGCCGCCTGCGCCCGGCCCAGGAGTTCCAGGACCAGGCCTTCCGAGAGCGTCTCCCCCTGGGGCGTCATCAGCAGCACCAGGGCGTCGTCGTTCCCGCGCACCGCCTCGACGGATTCCACCACCGGCGGCGCCATCATGATCATGCCGGCGCCGCCCCCGTAGGGGTAGTCGTCGACGGTGCGGTGCTTGTCCACCGCATGGTCGCGGATGTCCTCGACCGTGTATTCCACCTGCCCCTGGCGCGCCGCCCTGCCCAGGATGCTGGTCTCCAGCACCGGCCGGATCATCTCCGGGAACAGGGTCAGCACCTTAATCGCCAGCGACATCCAGCAGCCCTTCCGGCGGGTCGATCACCAGCGGGGCGCCCAGCCCCGCGCCGTCCACCAGGATGGGCGGCACCGCGGGGATCAGCACCTCGCGTCCGCCGCGGCGGATGGCCAGGGTGAACTGCGGGCCGTAGAGGCGCACCTCGTGCACCTCGCCCAGCACCGCGCCCGCCGTGTCGCGCACCTCGCAGCCCAGCCAGCGGAACGGCAGTCCGCCGCGGGGCTTGGGGAAGCCGGGCTCCGGGTATCGGCTCCGGAGGAAGCCGATGCTCCGTCCGACCCGGGCTTCCGCGGCGTCGCGATCCTCCACGCCGTCCACGGCCACCACGTAGCAGGGGCCGTGCGAACGCCAGTCCTGGACCTCCACCGGGACGCCGTCGTCCCAGATCAGCAGGTCCGTGTCGAGCAGGTCCTCATGCCAGTCGATCATGGGGTAGAGCTTGATCTCTCCCCTCAGACCGACCGCCTTGACCACCTGGGCGAGCTGGATGAAGCCGTCGACGGGCGCGCCCATGGGCGCGTCAGGCCGACGTCTCGTCGGCGGCCGGCGCGGCGGCCTCGGCGGCCACGGCGTCCTCGTCGGCGATCTCCAGGCCGAAGGTGCGGCCGGACCGCTTGCCCATGGCCTCCAGCAGGGTGCGCAGGGACTTGGCCGTCTGCCCGCCCTTGCCGATCACCTGGCCCAGATCGTCCGCGTGGACGTGGACCTCGAAGATCTCCCCGCCGTCGCGCTCCAGGCGGCGGATGCGCACGTCGTCCGGGTGGTCCACCAGGTTGACCACGACCCAGGACACCAGATCCAGCGCGGACGCCATCACTGGGCCTCGCCGTCCTCCGCGGGCGCCTCGGCGGCGGCCTCGCCCTCGGACTCGGCGGCGGCCGCGGCCTCGGCGGCGGCGGCGGCCTCGGCGGCGGCGGCGGCTTCGGCCTCCTCCTTCGCCTTGCGCTCGGCCTCGGCCTTGGCCTTGCGCTCGGCGTCGGCCTTGGCCTTGGCGCGCGAGTCGGCACGGTTGGCGCTGTCGCTCTTCCAGGCGGCCACGCGGGACTCCACCTCGGCGGCGTCCAGGCCCTTGTTCTGCAGCTCGCGGCGCAGCAGCACGCCCTCGTTCTTCATCAGCGACCGGGCGGTGCTGGAGAGCTCCGCGCCCTGGTTCAGCCAGCTGATGATCTCCGCATCGTGGAGCTGCACCTCGTACGGATCCGCGAAGGGGTTGTAGAAGCCGAGGTTGGCGATGTAGGCGCCGTCGCGGCGGCTGCGGCTGTCGGTCACGACGAGACGGTAGAAGGGGCGCTTCTTCCGTCCCATGCGCGTGAGTCGGATCATCGTGGACACGGTGTACCTCCGGGTCGTGTCGCTGGGTCAATCGGAACGCCCTGCGGCGTCCCCGCCTGGGGCCCTGGGCGCAAGCCGGCGAATATAGCCTCCGCCGCGCCGGGTGCCAAGCCCCGTTGAAAAGAGCCTCGCGGGACCTCCCGCCGGCTCAGCCTCGTCCCAGAAGCTTCTGGGCGAAGTTCTCCATGCCTCCCGCCGCGTTGATCTGGCGCATCATGCGGCGCATGTCGCGGTACTGCTTGAGCAGCTTGTTCACCTGCGACACGTTGGCGCCGCTGCCGCGCGCGATGCGCTTGCGTCGGGAGCCGTTGATCAGCTCGGGGTTGCGGCGCTCGGCCGGGGTCATCGAATTGATGATGGCCTCCACCCGCGTGAGCTGCTTCTCATCCACGTTCTGCTTGTCCAGCGCGCCGCCGTCCACCCCGGGGAGCATCTTCATGATGCCCTTCAGGGGGCCCATCCGGCGCACCTGGCGGATCTGCTTCTGGAAGTCCTCCAGGGTGAACTGGTTCTGCATGAAGCGGTCGGCCAGGTCCTGGGCCTCGTCCATGTCCATGCTGGACTCGGCCTTCTCGATGAGCGTGAGCACGTCGCCCATGCCCAGGATCCGGCTCGCCATGCGGTCCGGATGGAAGGTCTCCAGGTCCCCGATCTTCTCGCCCACCGAGACCAGCTTCACCGGCCGCTGGGTCACGCGCAGCACGCTCAGGGCCGCGCCGCCGCGGGCGTCGCCGTCCATCTTGGTCAGCACGGCGCCGTCGAAGCCCACGCGGTCCGCGAACTCCTTGGCGACGGTCACCGCCTCCTGGCCGATCATGGCGTCCACGGCCAGGAGCTTCTCGTGCATGGGCACGGTCTTGTCGATCTCGCCCAGCTCGTTCATCAACGTGTCGTCGATGTGCAGGCGGCCGGCCGTGTCCACGATGAGCACGTCGCACCGGTTGTCCTTGGCGCGGCGGTGCCCCATCTTCACGATCTGGGCGGCGTTGCGGCGCTCGCGGTCGCTGTGGACCGGCACGCCGATCTGCTCGGCCAGGGTGTGCAGCTGGTCGATGGCCGCGGGGCGGTAGATGTCCGCCGCCACCAGCATGGGGCTGCGCCCCTCCTGCTTCAGCTTGTGGGCCAGCTTGGCGCAGAAGGTGGTCTTGCCCGAGCCCTGCAGGCCCATGACCATCACCGTGGCGATGGGCTCGCCGTCCAGCTTCAGCGGCGCCGCCTGCCCGCCCATGAGCTCCACCAGCTCGTCGCGGACGATCTTCACCACCTGCTGATCCGCCGAGAGGTCCTCCCAGACCTTCTGACCCACCGCCTTCTCGCTGACCGCGGCCACGAACTGCTTGGCCACCTGGTAGTTCACGTCGGCCTCGAGCAGGGCCATGCGCACCTCGCGCATGGCGTCGCGGACCAGGTCCTCCGTGAGGTGGTCCTTGCCGGAGAGCTTCTTGAGGGCTCCCCCGAGCCGGCTGGTCAGGTCCTGGAACACGGTGGTCGAAATCCTTCGGCAACAAGCGGTTGACTGGTGACGCCCCTGGCGCACAAAAACAACGGGCGGGCGTCGTCCGACGCCGGCCCATTGAGCCGCGATCGCCTAGAATAGGCCACGAGGACCAGGAAAGCAAGGGATTTCGTGGTCTAGCGCCCGCGCAGGGAGGCCACGGCGGCGGCCCGGTCCGCGGCCCCGAAGAGGTAGGAGCCGGCCACCAGGATGTCCGCCCCGGCCTCGCGGGCCAGGGCCGAGGTGGCGGCGTTGATCCCCCCGTCCACGCTGATGGCGAAGCCCAGGCCCCTCTCCCGGCGCCGGCGGGCCAGCTCCGCGATGCGGCGCGGCGCCTCCTCCAGGAAGGCCTGGCCGCCGAAGCCCGGCTCCACGCTCATCACCAGCACCAGGTCCAGGTCCGGCAGGTAGGGGTCCAGGGCGTCCAGATCCGTGCCCGGGCGCAGGGACAGGCCGGGCCGCATGCCGGCCGCGCGGACGGCGGCCAGGGTGGCCGCGGCATCGGCGTCGCTCTCCACGTGGAAGGTCAGGGCGTCCACCCCGGCGCGGGCGAAAGGCTCCACCAGCGCGTCGGGCCGCGTGACCATGAGATGGGCGTCCAGGAGCAGATCGGTGCGGCGGCGCAGGGCCTTGGCGATGAAGGGGCCGAAGGTCAGGTTGGGCACGAAGTGCCCGTCCATCACGTCCAGGTGGAAGAGATCGGCTCCGGCGGCCTCCATGGAGGCCATGTCCTGCGCCGCCGCGCCGAAGTCGGCCGACAGCAGCGAAGGCGCCACGGCCACGTCACCGCGTGGATGCCACCAGCTCAACGGTGCCCCCCTTCGCCACGCGGGAGCCCGGGTCCGGACGCTGCTTCAGCACGGTGTTGGCCGGCACGCGGCCGTCGCGCTCGTAGCGCACGGGGGACAGCACGCAGCCGGCGGCCTCGGCCGCGGCGCGGGCGGAGAACAGGGAGCGGCCCCGCAGGTCCGGCATGAGCAGGGCGCGGCCGCTGACCGGCGCCACCACCACCATGTCCACGGACTCCCCCTTGGCCAGGGGCGTGCCCGCGGCCGGGGACTGCAGGCCCACGCTGGCGGCCACGGCGCCGGGATCACGCATCTCCAGCACCCGCCCCACGCGGAAGGACTCCCGCTGCAGGGTGGCCTCGGCCTGGCGGCGGCTCAGACCCTGGAGGCGGGGCACCGGTCCGGCGGCGTGCCCGTCGCTGAGCACCACGGCCACGCGGCGGCCGGCGCGGATCACGGCGCCGGCCCGCGGCGCCTGGTGGATCACGCCGCCGGCGGGGATGGACGGATGGGATTCCGCGCGCACGGTCTCCACCGCCAGGCCCTCCGCCTGGGCGGCCTCGCGGGCCCGCTCCAGGGGCAGGCCGGCCAGGTCCGGCACCCGGACCTCCGGGTTGCGGTGCACCAGGCGGGGCATGAGCAGGAAGTTGAAGGACAGCACGCCCAGGACGAAGACCACGCCCAGGGCCGCCAGCAACAGCAGGAACTGCCAGATCTTCACGTGGTCCGCTCCTCTCTCCCCGCCGGATCTCCGCGCCGCAGCCGGGCCGCGAAGAAGCCGTCGCCGCCGTCGGGATCCGGCCACCAGCGGCGCTGCCAGGCGCCGTCGGACCAGGGATCCGGTTCCAGCTCGGGGGCCGTGCGGCGCAGGGCCTCCAGCACGTCCTCGTTCTCCTCCCGCTCCAGGGAGCAGGTGGCGTAGAGCAGGCGGCCGCCGGGGCGCAGCAGGCGCACCGCGGCCGCGGCCAGATCGGCCAGCAACGCGCCGTTGCGGGCCGGGGTTCCGGGCTCCAGGCGCCAGCGCCCTTCCGGGTGGTGGCGCAGCACGCCGGTGCCGCTGCAGGGCCCGTCCAGCAGGACCGCGCCGAAGGCGCCGTCGCGGAAGGGGGCCCGCATCCCATCCGCTGATACCACGGACACCGGGCCGGGCTCAACCCTTTCCAGGTTGGCGCGCAGGGGCGCCAGGCGCGCGGCGCCCAGGTCCGCCGCCACCAGCAGGGCGTCGTCGGGCAGGCGGCGGCGCAGGTGGAGCGTCTTGCCGCCGGGGGCGGCGCAGAGGTCCAGGCCCGGACCCTCCAGGTCCGCGGCGAGGAGCTCCGTGGCCTCCTGCACGTGGAGATCCTGGACGATGAGCTCGGGGTGGGCGGCCAGCAGCGCGCCCAGGGCGTCGCGGCCCAGGCGCGCCGTCAGGCGCAGCGACGACGGGTGCGGCCCGGGGACCACATCCGCGCCCTCGGCGGCGAGGGCGGCGGCCACGGCCTGCGGGTCGGCGCCGGGCAGCACGTGGAGCCAGAGGGGCGGCGGCGTGTTGGCGGCCGCGGCCACCGCCGCGGCCCGCTCCGCGCCGAAGCGCTCCACCC
>Ga0209607_1000145_pt1 | contig 61928 bp, 45 predicted proteins | sample AD_UKC117_MetaG_FD_184413 | JGI IMG/M metagenome (GOLD analysis project Ga0209607, IMG submission 184413) | Active sludge microbial communities of municipal wastewater-treating anaerobic digesters from Hong Kong - AD_UKC117_MetaG (SPAdes)... | ecosystem: Engineered > Bioreactor > Anaerobic >... | reverse complement strand
AGGGTAAACCCAGTTGTACGACACCGAGCAGTAATAATCCGATCCAACCCCTGACGTCCGGCGCGGATTGAAACATGAATGGCAAACCGATGACACCCGCTAGCAGATTGCCCAGCACCAGCGCCGAAATCGCCGATTCCTCACGGTGGCGACGCAAGAACAACGTCAACCAAGCAAAGCAGAAACCGCTGCCCAGGGCCACGCCGTTGCCGAGATAACCGTCCAGACTGAGTTCATCGCCGAAGAACAGCAGCATCCCGAACAGGATCACGATCAAACTCAGCCAGTCGTTGGCTTTTGCCCGCTCGCCCAGAAACCACGGGCTGAACAAGGCAACGTAAAATGGCGCGGTGTATTGCAACAGGATGGCGTTTGCCGCCGTGGTCAGTTTGTTAGCGATGACGAACAGTACTACCGTTCCCGCATAGGCAACCGCCGCGCCGATTTGCTCAAACGATCCAGTGAACCGCAGTGCCTTGTGGAAGATTAGCGCGATGATTGCCGCGCCGATCAGGCTGCGCATCCCGGCAATGGCCAATGGATTCCAAGCGACCCATTTGATCAGCAAACCGCCCAGGCTCCATAGGATCGCCGCCGCCAACAACATCCACACGGCGCGGCGGTGCGCAGCATCGATTGCGGTTGTCGCCGATTGAATTGCGCTGTCCCGCTCCTCGCTCATTCGCCGCCGCCGAGATAGGCGTTGCGAACTTCGGGGTTGGCTAACAATGCGTCGGCGCGATCTTCCAGCACGATTCGACCCACTTCCATGACATAACCCCGGTGCGCCAGTTTCAGGGCGGCGCGGGCGTTCTGCTCGACCAGGATGATGGTCACACCGGCTTCGTTAATTTCCCACAACGTCTGAAAAATCGCCTTGACCAGCAACGGTGCCAATCCCAAGCTGGGTTCGTCCAATAACAAAACGCGCGGATTGGCCATCAGCGCCCGACCGATGGCTAGCATTTGCTGCTCGCCGCCGCTCAGGGTACCGGCCAATTGGTCGCGACGCTGCGCCAGCACCGGGAACAGATCATGAATCCATCGCAGCGTCTCGCTCACCTGAGGTCGATCTGTGCGACTGTAGGCACCCAAGTCGAGGTTTTCCCGCACGGTGAGCGTACCGAAGATGCGGCGGCCTTCTGGCGCCTGAGCGATGCCAAGCCCCACTAAGCGATGGGCGGGCAGCTTGTGAATCGGATGAGACTCGAAGCGGATTTCACCTCGCGACGGCCGTAGCAACCCGCTAATGGCGCGCAGGGTGGTGGTCTTGCCGGCGCCGTTCGCCCCAAGAATAGCGACAATTTCGCCCTGACGAACATTCAGGTTGATTCCATGCAACGCTTCAACGTCGCCATAACGGACGTGCAGATCTTCGGCTTCCAGCAGCATATTAGTTGGGATAAAGTCCGGTTCTCGGTTTGCCGAACCTGTTTTTCTAGCGATTCAATTTCAGCGAGCGGCGGTTGGTTTGGTAATAGCGGCAGCCTGAGCCAAGCTGGGCTGTCGCTATCGTAACGGTTATTCTACCGCCAAACAAAGAGTGAGCGACATCGCAGGCCTCTCCCCAAGTATTGATTGGAGAGAGGCCGATCACCGGCATTTTTGACACCCGACTCCTTCACGCCATCGCCAGCAACAAAGCGTTCAATCGCTTGACGAAGCTGGCCGGGTCTTCCAACTGTCCCCCTTCCGCCAACATCGCCTGCTCGAACAACAGGTGGGTCAAATCACCGAAGCGGCCCGTATCGGTCTCACCTTGCAGGCGCGCGACCAAAGGATGGTGGGGATTCAGTTCCAGATAAGGCTTGCTGGTCGGCACGCTCTGGCCGGCGTCGCGCAACAACCGCTCCAGGTGGGCGCTGAGGGCGTGTTCGTCCACCACCAGACAGGCCGGCGAATCGGTTAGCCGTGAGGAGATACGAACCTCTTTGACCTGATCGCCCAGCACCTCCTTGACCCGCGCCAGCAGATCCTTGAACTGGTCCTCGGCCTGCTTTTGTTCCTGCTTTTCCTCTTCCGAGGCGATCTTGTCCAGATCCAGCGCGCCCTTGGCCACCGATTGGAAAGGCTTGCCCTCGAACTCGTTCAGGTGCGACATCAGCCACTCGTCCACCCGATCGGTCAGCAACAACACTTCCAAACCCTTCTTACGGAAAATCTCCAGATGGGGGCTGTTCTTGGCAGCAGCGAAACTCTCGCCGGTAATGTAATAGATTTTATCCTGTCCCTCTTTCATCCGCCCGATGTAATCGGTCAGAGAGATGGTCTGTTCCGCGCTATCGGTGTGGGTGGACGCGAAACGCAGCAGCTTGGCGATTTGCTCGCGGTTGCCGTAATCCTCTGCCGGACCTTCCTTCAGCGCCCGGCCGAATTCTTTCCAGAACTTGCCGTACTTCTCGGCATCGTTCGCGGCTATGTCTTCCAGCAGGCCCAGCACCTTCTTGACCGAACCGGCGCGAATGCCGTCCACCACCTTGCTGTTTTGCAGGATTTCACGGGAGATGTTCAGCGGCAGATCGTTGGAGTCGATGACACCACGCACGAAGCGCAGATAGCGCGGCATCAGATGTTCGGCGTCATCCATGATAAAGACGCGCTGCACGTACAGCTTAACGCCGTGGCGTTGATCGCGATCCCACAGATCGAAGGGTGCGCGTCCCGGAATGAACAGCAGCGAAGTGTATTCCAGTTTGCCTTCAACCCGGCTGTGGGTCCAAGTCAGCGGTTCCTCGAAATCATGGCCGACGTGCTTGTAAAACTCCTTGTATTCCTCTTCCGTGATCTCCTGCTTAGGCCGCGCCCACAGCGCCGCCGCCTGGTTGATCCGCTCGTCCTCGATTTTCGGCGGCGCGTCCTTATCCTCGCTGAATTTCTGCACCGGCATGATCACCGGCAAGGTGATGTGGTCGGAATACTTGGTGATGATCGAGCGCAACTGCCATTCGTTCAGTAATTCGGCCTCATCCTCGCGCAGGTACAGGATGACCTCAGTGCCACGCGTCGGTTTATCCACTGTTTCCAAGGTGTATTCGCCTTCACCGTTGGATTCCCAACGCACCCCATGTTCGGCGCTCATGCCGGCGCGGCGCGTGAACAGGACAACCTTGTCGGCAACGATGAAACTGGAATAGAAACCGACACCGAACTGGCCGATCAGGTTGGCGTCCTTGGCCTGATCACCGGTCAGCTTTTGCATGAACTGGCGGGTACCCGAGCGGGCGATGGTGCCGATGTTATCGATGACTTCCTGCCGGTCCATGCCGATGCCATTGTCGGCGATGGTGATGGTGCGGGCGTCTTTGTCGAAACTGACCCGGATTTTCAGCTCGGGGTCGTTTTCGTACAGGGCGCTGTCGGTCAGGGCTTCAAAACGCAGCTTGTCGCAGGCATCGGAGGCATTGGAGATCAGTTCGCGGAGGAAAACTTCCTTGTGGGAATACAGGGAATGTGCGACCAAGCGCAGTAGTTGTTGCACTTCGGCCTGAAAACCAAGGGTTTCCTTGTGGGCTTCGACGGTCATAGGTAACGGGCTCCTGGATGGGGTTCACGGTTTTCGGCCCAATATGCGGACAAACAGCGGGATTTCAAGGCGGTGCGTGCGCGAAGTTTTTGGGGTGGGCGGTAAAGTGTCCACTTCCAGACGTGTCACGACCAAGGCCGACTAAGCTTCCCTCATGACAACGGCAAAAGGACCATCAAAGAAATCATTTATCCTCTAAAGTTTCATGACAGATTGCCGATAGCCAAAATTGGCGGCTAGGAAATGCCAAATCGGATTTGGAACACTCCGGTGAGTTGCCTTCTTATCAACGAAAAAGCATCCACACTTGCCACCACGATTAAGATATCATATAAAAATTCTGTGCTGGTAATGGATATATTCTACTTGGTATCCTATAGGTTCATTCTATCTATTACACTGTTCGAGTAAAATTCATATTATTCTTCACTTCAAGCATATTATTTCATTTCAATTTTTTAAGGAGTAAAAAAATGCCAATCTGCCAAGTTTGTGGAAAAGAAATAAACTGGCTAGAATCTTTAGATTTCGGTAATGGCCAAAAATTCTGTTCAGATAAATGTTATCAAACAATTTTACCAAATCTCCCTAAAAATTTATTATTTTCCCATAAAAAATTTGGTGAAAATATTGGGATTTCAGCTGGAGAGACAGCAAGTGCTCAAAACTATGCAGATAATGTAGTTTTCAGCGCAGAGCGTGGGCATGGTTTTGCCGCAGAAAAAGCCAACCACTTATTTGACAAATTTATTGGAAAAGACGCAACTCTCACTGGCGGCAATAATATAAAAAATGGTGCGGACCGATTAGTTGATGGTGTGCAGATTCAAACAAAATATTGTGCGTCTGGCTCAAAATGTGTTAGAGAATGCTTTGATGGTGGAGGCAACTTTCGTTACTGGAACCGAAATGGAACCCCTATGCAAATTGAGGTTCCATTTGACAGGTACGAAGATGCAGTCAAGGCAATGGCTGACCGAATACGAAAAGGCCAAATTAAAGGAGTAAACAATCCTGAGAAGGCCAAGGAAATTATTCGTAGAGGCAACTTCAACTACGAAACAGTACGCCTGATTGCTAAAGCGGGGACTATCCAAAGTCTAACCTATGACACTGTAAACGGAATCCAGCTAGCAGGCACGGCTGCAAGCTTATCTGCTGTTATTACGTTTGCTTCGGCAATTTGGAATGGTGAAGATTTTGATGCCGCACTCGAGATAGCTTGTTATTCCGGCCTTAAAGTTGGTGGCATTGCATGGGTAAGCAGTATAATTACCGCCCAGATTGGAAGAACAGGTTTAGAGCAAGGATTACGGACAACAACAGACTGGATGGTTCAACAAATTGGACCAAAAGCGGCAAGTTGGATCGCAACTGGCTTACGATCAGGAAATGCGCTTTATGGCGCTGCTGCAATGAACTATGTAAGCAAATTGCTCAGGGGTAATATCGTAACTACCGCTATTACAACCCTCGTATTATCGGCTACAGATCTCTACCGAATGTTTGATGGACGAATATCAGGTACTCAACTTTTTAAGAATGTCTCTACCACTGCCGTAGGCGTAGCCGGAGGAGTAGGCGGATGGCAAGCAGGTGCCGCCGCAGGTGCCACATTAGGTAGTGCTGTTCCTATTTTAGGAACAGTTACAGGAGGAATCATCGGTGGACTGCTAGGAAGCTTAGCTGGAGGAGCAGTAGCTCAAAGCATTTCTAAAACAGTTCTCGATAAATTTATCGAAGACGATGCAAAAGAGATGTCAAAAATTCTTGAAACAGTGTTTGTTGAAGAGGCACAACTCTATTTACTGGGAAAAAATGAGGCCGAAACGGTTATTGAAAAACTCCGAACAATGGATTTACCGGATAAACTTCGTGATATGTATGCGGATTCTAATAGAGAATATTTTGCGAAAAATTTACTAAGCCCACTCATTGAACACGTAATTAGCAATCGAAAAAAAATATCCCTCCCCTCTGACGAACAACTTTTAAAAAGTGTTGGCAAGATAATTGATAAATTAGTTGATAATATACCACCTACACTACAAAGCTGATTTAAAGCAGCGTATTCTCCAACCGTACAAGTTCCGCTAAGCTGCTCGCTGATGCCGTTACCGATCGGGAGGTTCGCCATGCCCCAAGCTCGCGCCAAGACCGCCTTCACCGCTGACAGTTATCTGGCTTGGGAAGAACGCAACCCCAGCAAACACGAGTATCTGGCCGGCGAAATCTTCGCGATGGTGGGCGCAACCGATGCCCATGTGACCATCATGGGCAACCTGTTTACCCTGCTGCGTGCCCATGTGCGCGGACGACCCTGCCGGGTCTATATGGCCGACATGAAGCTGCGGGTGGACACCGCCGACGCCTTCTTCTACCCCGATTTACTGGTCACCTGTGCACCAGAAGACCATGTATCGTCGCGCTTCAAGCGTCAGCCAACGTTACTGGTAGAGGTGCTATCCGCGACGACGGCCGCGTTCGACCGAGGCCAGAAGTTCGCGATTTATCGGCAACTACCCAGCCTGCGGGAATACGTGCTGATCGAACAGGATCGAATGAGCGTGGAATGTTTCCGCCGCAATGAACGGGACCGCTGGGTTTTGCAAGCTTACGGTCCAGGCGACCAAGTGGAACTATCGAGTCTGGAATTCGGCACAACCATCGAAGCGCTGTACGAAGATGTCACGCTGCCGGCCATCCCGGACGAACCTTGGCGCCTGCCCGAAGAAAACACGGATTGAATAGGCGACTATTCCGGTTCGACCACCACACCTTCATGCCGCAATAGCCAGCGCTTGATCGCCAGCGGATCGCCGGCCACCTCACCGGCATAACCGCCCAAGCCTTGTCGGCCCACCACCCGATGGCAGGGAATCAAAATGGGGATGGGATTGCTCCGGCATGCGCCACCAATGGCGCGAGCAGCGGTATCGAGTTGTCGGGCCAACTCGCCGTAGGTCAGCACTGTTCCAGGCGGGATGGCCTGCAAAGCCTCCCGTACTTTCCGTTGAAACGCGGTCCCAACTGGCGCTAGCGGTACCCCAAACGAATAACGGGAATCGCGGAAATACGCTTCCAGTTGCTCAATCACCCCTTGAGTCGCGGCATTCGTCGGTGGTTGCTCGGGCGTATCGGCGGGTAGGTAATCCAGCGCGCTCACGGCATCACCCGCCATGCGGATGGCCACTCGACCCAGCGGCGTGGCGATGATGGCTTGATAGGCATTCATAAAGATTTCCTCGCCGCCAAACGTTCTGCCGCAAGCGAAGGGTTTTACTAATCGTCGCGAGGAACGCAGCTTAACCAGTCGCGACCGGCATCCCCGTAAACGATGAAGTACGGATTCCGTAGCGATTCACGGGTATTGTAACGCAACGGCTGGCCAGTCTCCGCCGACACCACTCGCCCCCCCGCCACTTCGACGATGGCTTGCGCGGCGGCGGTGTCCCACTCCGAGGTTGGACCGAGGCGCGGATACACGTCCGCCGATCCTTCCGCCACCTGACAGAGCTTGAGCGAGCTGCCGATGGTGACCAGCTCATGCGGACCCAATCTGGCGACGAACGCTTGCAAACTCGATCCGCCGTGCGACCGGCTGCCGACCACCCGCACTGGCTCGCCCGACCGCAACGGTTTAACTGCGATTCGCTGCGGTGGTTGGCTGGGGCTCTCACGAAACGCGCCATAACCCCGAGCGGCAAAGTAGCAGACGCCAGTCACCGGCACCCGCACCACGCCGAGTACTGGCTCGGACTCCTCGATCAGGGCGATGTTGACGGTAAACTGACCATTGCGCTGCACAAATTCCTTGGTGCCATCCAGGGGGTCGACCAGCCAATAGCGACGCCATTGCGAGCGCTCGGCAAACGAGATATCGGCGGACTCTTCCGACAAAACAGGGATATCGGGAGTCAGGCGTTGCAGCCCGGCAAGAATAGCGTGATGCGCAGCCAGGTCAGCGGCGGTCAGCGGACTTTCGTCCTCTTTGGCGGTAACGCCAAACGCCGTGGCGTAGATGCCCAAAATGCGCTCGCTGGCATCCGCCGCCAGCGCCCGCACCGGGTCCAGCCAGTGGGTCCATTGATCCTGCATGTCGCCCCTCCGACGGAACAACACCCTGACCCCTGCCTACTTTCCTGAAGGGCGGGTGGAAAATGGGGAACATAGGCGCCCTCCAAACAAAAAGGCGATTCCAGCAAAGATCGCCTTCCGTCACAGCCGTAGCATCGGCTTTATGAGAGCTTTTCCTTGATGCGGGCCGCCTTGCCTTCCAGACCCCGCAGATAATACAGCTTGGCGCGACGCACGTCGCCCCGGCGCTTGACCGTGATATCGGCGATGGCGGGGCTATAGGATTGAAAGACCCGCTCCACGCCTTCGCCATGGGAAATCTTGCGGACGGTGAACGCCGAGTTCAGGCCGCGATTGCGCTTGGCAATCACAATACCCTCGAACGCCTGCAACCGCTCGCGGCTGCCCTCTTTCACCTTGACCCGCACCACCACGGTATCGCCGGGACCAAAGTCCGGGATTTCGCGGTTCATCTGTGCCCGCTCGAACTCTTCAACCAGTTTGCTCATGACCCTACGCTCCACGTTACTCGGCGAGATCTCCGGCAACGCCGGCGGTCTCTGTTCTCTCTCGATATTCGCGAATAAAATCGCTCAACAGCACTCGTTCATCAGCATCCAGCGGCCGCGATGTCAGCAGTTCAGGCCGCCGCAACCACGTCCGGCCTAACGCCTCACGTCGCCGCCAGCGAGCGATGGCGGCATGATCGCCGCTTAACAGCACGGCCGGCACTCGCCGGCCATCAATTTCCTCGGGGCGGGTATAGTGCGGACAATCCAGCAGCCCATCCATGAACGAGTCTTGTTCCGCTGACTCGCCGTCGTTCAGCGCCCCCGGCAACAGGCGGGCCACGGCATCGATCATCACCAGCGCCGCCAGTTCGCCCCCGCTCAGGACGTAATCGCCGATGGACCACTCTTCGTCCACCTCGGCCTCAATCAGGCGCTCGTCGATACCTTCATAGCGACCAGCCAGTAAAATCAAGTGCGGCTCTCGCGCCAGCTCCCGCACGCCGTCCTGATTGAGCAGCCGGCCTTGCGGGCTCAGATAAATCGTTTTGCCACAGGGCGCTACCGTCCGCCGCGCCCGCTGCAAGGTATCGCGCAGCGGCTGGACCTTCATCAGCATGCCCGGCCCCCCACCATAAGGCCGGTCATCGACCGTGCGATGCCGGTCGTGGGTGTCTTCCCGCGGATTCCAAGTCGCCACGGTTAACAAACCGCGTTCGACGGCCCGGCCAGTGACGCCAAACCGCAACAGGGTTTCTACCATTTCGGGAAACAGGGTCACCACATCCACGCGCACGGCGACGTTTCTCCCTCTTTCCCTCACCTCTACCGCTCTCCCCGGAGGAGGCGCAAAAATCAGAAGGTGCGGGAAATCAAAAATCCGGATCCCAATCCACCCGCAGCAAGCGCTGTTCGAGATCGATCTCGGTGATCACCTGACCCCGGATAAAGGGCACAAGCCGCTCTCGCTCGCCTCGCACTACGACCACATCGTTGGCACCAGTCTTAAACAGGGAATCGACCGTTCCCAGTTCCCTACCGTCCAGCGTTACCACCCGCAACCCTTCCAGATCGGCCCAGTAATACTCGCCGGGCTCGGGCGGCGGTAATTGCGCGCGCCGTACAGCGATCTCAGATTGGAGCAGAACCGTGGCCTGATCCCGGTCTTCGTAGCCGACAAATTTCAGCACCACACCCGGACCGTGGGCACGACCGTCTTCGATTTCGAACGGCCGCCATTCATCGTGTTGTCTCAAAAACACTGGGTTGTAGCGGATAATGCCCTCGCGCGGCTCGGTGTGGGAAAACACTCGCACCCAGCCCTGCACGCCGAATAGGCCAGAGACTCGGCCCAATACCACCCAATCCGACATTGTGGCCAGTTTTGGCGCGTGCCGTTACTGAATCAGTTGCTTGCGGGCTTCCGCGATCAAGCTCACCACCCGCTCGGATGGCTGCGCGCCGTTACTTAGCCAATATTGGACCCGCTCCTGGTTCAGGCTCAGCCGCTGGTCCTTGCCGCTGGCGATCGGGTTGAAAAACCCGAGCCGCTCGATATAGCGGCCGTCGCGCCGGTTGCGGCTGTCAGTCACGATCACAGTGTAAAAGGGGCGCTTTTTGGCGCCGCCGCGAGACAGGCGGATGGTTACCATGCGCTGAGAGTACCTCTTAAATTCCGACACGAAAAGGCTGCCCGCGCGGGGCAGCCGGATGAAGCGAGGAATAGTATCGGAAATTCGGAGCATTTAAAACCGTCGGCTGAAACGCAGCCGAAATGTTCCATCGTTCCCTAATGCTTGAGCGGCGGCAACACGCCCGGTGGCAGTTTGCCCTGCAAGCCGCGCAACATCTTCATCAAACCGCCACCCTTCATTTTCTTCATCATCTTTTGGGCTTGATCGAACTGCTTGAGCAACCGATTCACATCCTGGATCTGGGTGCCAGAACCGGCGGCAATGCGGCGTTTGCGCGAGCCCTTGATCACATCTGGGAAACGACGCTCCTGCGGCGTCATGGAATTGATGATCGCCACCAGTCGCTTGACTTCCTTATCGGCCGCCTGATCCTTGAGGGCAGCGGGCGCGGCGTTGAAACCCGGCATCTTGTCCAGCAGACTGGCGATGCCGCCCATTTTCATCATCTGCTCCATCTGTTCGCGAAAATCCTCTAGGTCGAACCCCCGACCCTTCTGGACTTTTTGCGCTAACTTGAGCGCCTTCTCCTTATCGACCTTCTGCTCCATTTCCTCGACCAGGCTCAACACATCGCCCTTGCCGAGAATCCGGGAGGCCACCCGGTCAGGGTAAAAGGGTTCCAGCGCGGCGGTCTTTTCGCCGACACCGAGAAATTTAATCGGTTTGCCGGTGATCTGGCGGATCGACAGCGCCGCGCCCCCACGGGCATCGCCGTCGGTCTTGGTCAACACCACGCCGGTCAGCGGCAGGGCGGTGTCGAACGCTCGAGCAGTGTTGGCGGCGTCCTGACCGGTCATGCTGTCCACCACGAACAGGGTTTCTATCGGCGCCAAGGCCGCATGCACTTGCTGAATTTCCGCCATCATCTCCGGGTCGATATGCAGGCGGCCGGCGCTATCGACGATCAGCACCTCCACGCCGTGGAGTCGAGCGTGTTCCAACGCTTGGCGAGCGATCGCCTCTGGTTTCTGCTCGGAGGTACTGGGAAAAAACTCTACCCCGACCTCGCTGGCCAGCTTGCGTAGTTGCTCGATGGCAGCGGGCCGGTATACATCGCAACTCACCACCATCACTTTCTTGCGCTGGCGCTCCTTAAGCCAGCGAGCGAGCTTGGCAACACTAGTAGTCTTACCGGAGCCTTGCAAACCCGCCATCAGCACCACCGCCGGCGGCTGGGTCCGCAGGTTCAGTTCGGCGTTAGCCTCACCCATCACCCGAATCAGTTCTTCATGGACCACCTTGATCAGTACTTGACCGGGCGTCAAACTGAGCAAGACCTCCTCGCCGATGGCCCGCTCGCGCACCCGATCAATGAATTCCCGCACCACCGGCAGCGCCACATCCGCCTCCAGCAATGCCATACGAACCTCGCGCAGGGCCTCCTTGATGTTATCCTCGGTCAGACGGCCCTGGCCGCGCAGATTCTTGACGGTGCGTAACAGACGTTCGCTGAGATTTTCGAACATGCGGGATCAACCTTCACTACAGAATGGAACACGTCGAAAATTATAAGGTAACCGATGGAGCGGACGCGAATACCCATAGGTGAATGCTTCAAGCCGACGCCGTTCCGTGCCATCATCACCTAAGGAAATCTCCACTTCACGGAATTCGTTATGAATGCAGTCATCGGCGGGTTGGCGACCCTGCTCTATCTCCTTGCCGGCGGTTGGCTGACATTGCGGTTGGCGCGTGCTGGCGGTGGCAATGTCGGACCCAAGCGCGGTCCGCTCGCGCTCGGCTGGAGCGCTGCGATCCTGCACGCGACCATTCTAGCGCAGACCGTATTTCAACCCGTTGGCCTCAATCTCGGCTTTTTCAACGCGCTATCCTTCACCGGTTGGCTGATTGCGGCAGTGCTGTTGGCGGTGTCATGGGTTCGACCGGTCGAAAACCTCGGCATCGTGGTGCTGCCGTTCAGCGCTCTGATGTTGGTGTTCGGTTTACTATTCCCCGCCGAGCGCATCGTCGCCGATCCCGGTCAATGGCCGCTGGAATTGCATATCCTGATCGCCATGCTCGCCTACTCCCTACTGGCCTTGGCGGCAGTTCAAGCGGTGTTGCTGGCGATTCAGGATCAGCGGTTGCGGCGCCGCCAGCCTGGCGGTTTCCTGCGCGGCATTCCGCCGGTGACCGCGATGGAGACGTTGCTGTTTCAGATGATCGGGGCCGGCTTTATTCTGTTGAGCATTACGCTGTTTAGCGGTTTTCTCTTTCTCGAAAATCTGTTCGCCCAACACCTGATTCACAAGACCGTGCTGTCTATGATCGCTTGGGGAGTATTCGCGGTGCTACTGTGGGGGCGGTGGCGCTTCGGCTGGCGGGGTCGCACTGCTATCCGTTGGACCTTGAGCGGCTTCGGTTTTCTGGCGCTGGCCTTCTTCGGCAGTAAGCTAGTTCTGGAGCTGATTCTGCGGCGCTATTGAACGCGACCCTGCTTCCGATCTTGACAGCTCGCGCCGGCAATCCTAAAAACAACAACTGTGCTACCCCCACCGAGGCTTTTACGACTTGGAAGATATTCCCATAGGCACACTGTGCGCCCTGCTGGTTCTGCTGATCGGCTGTTCCGCATTCTTCTCCGGTTCCGAAACCGGGCTCATGACCCTCAATCGTTATCGCTTGCGCCACAAAGCCAAATCGGGTGACAAGGCCGCGCAGCGCGCGATCAAGCTCTTGCAACGGCCAGACCGGCTAATCGGGATCATTCTGCTCGGCAATAACTTTGTCAACATTCTAGCCTCATCGCTGGCTACCGTCGTCGCCATTCACTTCCTGGGTGAAACCGGCATCGTGGCCTCCACCATCATCATGACTCCCCTCGTGCTGGTGTTCGCTGAAGTAGCGCCCAAGACCCTGGCGGCATTGCATCCTGAACGCATCGCCTACCCGGCAGCGGCTATACTGACTCCCCTGCTCAAGGTGTTTTACCCCTTGGTATGGCTCACCAATACCCTAGCCAACAGCCTGTTACGGCTGTTTCGGGTAACCACCCAAGTTTCCAGCCAGCACTCTCTCAGCACCGACGAGCTACGCTCAGTGGTTCTTGAAGCCGGCGTTTTGATTCCCAAACGTCATCAGACGATGCTGCTCAGCATCCTGGAACTGGAAGAGATCACCGTCAACGACATCATGGTCCCGCGCAATGAAATGGCAGGGATCGACTTGGAAGATGAGTGGCCAGAAATCGTCGCGCAACTCAATCGTAGCCCGTACACGCGCTTGGTGGTCTATCGTGGTACGGTCGATCAAGCAATCGGTTTCCTGCACTTGCGTAAGGTGCTCAACTTGATGGCCCAGAAACCGGACTTCGACCACGCCGATCTGGAAAGCCTGATTCGGGACCCCTATTTCATCCCGGAAGGGACTTCGCTGACCCGACAACTGGTTAATTTCCAACAGTTGCGACGGCGCATCGGGTTAGTGGTGGACGAGTACGGTGACGTGTTGGGACTGGTTACCCTGGAGGATATTCTGGAAGAGATTGTGGGCGAATTCACCACCGATCCAGCCACCCTCGGCAAACGCAATCTGGTTCCACGCGCTGACGGCGGCTATGCGGTAGACGGCAGCACCACTGTTCGCAGTCTGAATCGAGCCTTGGGTTGGACGCTACCCACCGATGGCCCACGCACTTTTAACGGCTTGATCGTAGAGCATCTGGAAGCCATCCCGGAGCCCGGAGCCCGCTTCGTCCTGGCAGGCCATCCCATCGAGATCGTTGAAACTGTCGGCAACCGAGTCAAAACCGCCATTGTCTGGCCCAACCCGGAACAGGAATCGCCAGAGGATATCACCTAATCAGTCCTTGCTGACCGTTTCACCTGGTCCCGCCCGCCATACCCAATCCTCGATCCCGTTTTCGGGCTGGTACTCGGCCACGGCCTCTCGCAAAATCACCCGCACAGTCGGATAGTCGAAATTCCGAGCTGCCACTCCCAGCCGCGTCAGGCAGTTCCGGATGACTGGCCAGGGCGGATGGCCTTCGCAGGCGCGGCGAATCATCGGATGGTCGGTCGGCAAATCGTCGGCACCGATCAACAGCTCCTCGCGCAGCTTCTCGCCACTACGCAAGCCGGTGAACTGGATTTCGATATCTCCATCGGGATGCATATCGTCTCGGATTATCAACCCCGACAAATGGACCATCCGCCGCGCCAAATCGAAAATCCGCACCGACTCGCCCATATCGAGCAAGAACAAATCGCCTCCGTGGGCCAGGGCGCTGGCCTGGATCACCAGTTGCGCCGCTTCGGGAATCGTCATGAAATAGCGTTCCACTTCGGGATGGGTCACCGTCACCGGCCCTCCCTGGCGGATTTGTTCACGGAATAGCGGCACCACGGAGCCGGAGGAGTCGAGCACGTTACCAAAGCGAACCATGCAAAATCGGGTGTTACCTCCCTCGCTGGCTAATCCTTGCAAAATCAACTCCGCTAGCCGCTTGGTGGCGCCCATCACGTTGGTCGGTCGCACTGCCTTATCACTGGACACCAGCACGAAAGTTTCGACCCCGGTGGCGATCGCTGCCGCAGCAGCATGCAGGGTACCGAACACGTTATTCCACACTCCTTCAATGGGGTTATGCTCGACGATCGGCACATGCTTGTAAGCGGCGGCGTGGTAGACCGTCTGCACCTGGAAGCGATCCATCGCCACCCGTAATCGCTGGCGATCAGTCACTGAACCGAGCAGCGGTATCAACTCGATGCCCCTTTCCTCCGCCGTGGGAGAAGGTCCGGCGAGATCAGAGTGTTGCTGCTCCATGTTGGCCAACATCGTGCGCAATTCCTGCTCGATGCTATAGAGGGCATATTCGGATCGCTCGAACAACACCAGCCGGCTCGGGCGCAACGCCAGGATTTGCCGGCACAGTTCGGAGCCGATTGAGCCCCCGGCACCGGTGACCATGACTACCCTGCTGGTCACCCGCGCCCGCAACAAGGTTTCGTTCGGCTGAACCGAATCCCGGCCTAAAATATCCTCGACATCGATTTCCCGGAATTCGTCGATGCGCCGAGCACCGCTGGTCAGCTCCGCCAGCGTCGGCAAAGCCATCACCCGCGCCGGCAACCCCGCCAGTGCTTCCAGGATTTCCCGGCGACGGCGGTGGGATGTGGAAGGTAGTGCCAACAAAATCATCCCGGCTTTATAGCGGGCGATTAACCGAGGCAGTTTCGCGGGCGCTCGCACCTTGAGGCCCAACACCACGCTACCCCAGAGCCGAGGATTGTCGTCCACGAACACGACGGGCTCGAATTCGATACTGTAGCGCAAGGCATTGGCCAATTGAGCGCCAGCCTCGCCTGCCCCGTAGACGATCACCGGCGTTCGGGGGGCGCTCAGCCGGAACCGCCGGCGCAGATAGCGGCGCAGCACCAGCCGCCCCCCGCCGACAAGCGCGGTCAACACCAGCCAGCAGATCAGCCAAGACGAGCGCGGCACCAGCCCTTCGCGCAAAAACACCCAAACCGCCATCATCAACAATATGCCGGCGCTCGCACCCAGCACGATGGTGTAGAGCAGACTCTCATCGGCATAACGCAGAATCGACCGATACAAACCAGTCACGGCGAACGTCGGGATGATAATGATGACCGCCAGCGGAAACAGCCAGACCATGTCTTGCAACATGTCTGGCCACCAATCGCCGAGACGAATAGCGAAGGCGGCCCAGACCGCGACCAAGACTGCGAGCGTATCGCCGGCGATCAGCAGCAGTCGGCGCACGAAGATGGGTAAATTAAGGAATTGTTCGAGCTTCACGGGGTCGATACTGTAGCATGTCGCTGCTCCAGTCGCCCCACCGCCAGCATCAACAAACTGTAAATCAGCGCCCAGCCGCCCAATAATGCCCCTTGGCCGACCGGCGGCAGATGAACCGCCAGCAGCGCCGACCCGGCACAGACCAGCATCAAGGCGTATTCGGCCAGCACAGTGCGGCGGTGCCCCCAACCTAGCAACACTAACCGTTGATAATAATGGGTTCGATGCGCTTCCCAGACCTTCTCACGGCGGAGCAAGCGGCGGAGCAAGGTCACGGTGGCATCCACGATGAAGGGTGAAAACACCAGGATCGCCACCCAAAACGGAAACAGGCCGGATTTGCTGCCCCACAGGCTGCACATCGCCGCCAGAAACCCAAGCGCGGTCGAGCCAGTATCGCCCAAAAAAATCTTGGCTGGCGGAAAATTGTGGACGAGGAAGCCGGCGCTGGCCGCCGCCACCGTTAGGCAAACGGAAACGAATCCAATATCGGCTTGTCCCAGCCATGCCAGTGTCGAAAAGCCGATCACCGCCATACCGCCCGCGAAGCCGTCCATACCATCCATGAAGTTGTAGAGATTGATCATCCAGACGGTAAAAAGCAGGGCGTAGAAGATAACAATCCAATCAGATAGTAACCAAGTAAAATCCAGCAGCTCGAGCCGATCAGGAGCATAGCCTGCCAAAATCAAGCTAGCGGCTGCCCAGACATGTACAGAAAGACGCCATTGAAAGGGTACCCCACCACAGCGGTCGTCGAGGAACGACATAACGGTGAGCGGGACAAACCCGAACAATGGATAAAAGCTCGGGGAAAAATCAGGCAATATCAAGCTAATCAACAAACTGCCAACTATGCTTGCGCCCAAAATAGCGAGACCACCAGTACGCGGGACAACCCGTCCATGTAGGGAACGACTGCTCGGATAATCCAGAACACATATCCGTGAAGTCGGTCGAGACAAGTACGAGGTTAGAAAATATGCGATTATAAACGTTAAGAGTTCGGCCAGTATCACTATCCTAGCACCAGATCGTAAGATATATGAAATAGTTGCGTGAAGGTGAAGCCCGTGGAAAACTACCGACAGCGATCCTTAACCGACAGCGATCCTTAATAATTTAAGAATTGCAGTTATAGACGATATGCGGTGTTTCATCCAAAATACTCGCCAGCCGAGAGACTGATCAAGACCTGAGTACGGAACGAGCGCTCGAACCCGGCTGCCGTCTGTTGGCACCCGTAACAAGCGGTTGTAAGTCGTATACGCAACTGGCGCCTAATTAAACCGCCTCTCATCGTCTAATACCGCGATTTTATGCAAACTACAAACTCTGGGCAGGGACAGTTAACGCTCGACGCGCTGATTACTGCCATACGCCAAGAAGCACGCCGCCGCGGCGATACCGAATCAGCACCGGGAGCTTCTCCCTTATATCGGACTGGATCATCACGGACTCAGCGGAGCTTCTCCAGTCAAGTCCGCATAGTGAGCGGATCGCATATACGAGAATTCTTGCCGCTTTATGGCGAAGAATTTCTGATCGTCGCTTATCAAACACTGCTGGGTCGCAGTTTGGATCCGTCTGGCGCGCAGCACTACGTCGGGGCACTTCTGACAGGGCGAGTCAGCCGATGGGAACTGTTAGCACGTTTGCGTCTCTCGCCAGAAGGCCGTATCAAAAAAACTCGGTTGCGCGGACTCTGGCTAGCATGTTTTGCTTCTTTAGTTTACCGTTTGCCCATCATCGGCTTTATCGCAACCCTCTTCGCGCGTATTCTGGCGTTACCTCCATGGTTGCAACTCCAGATTAGTCAGGAAATGCTTTTGAGCCATGTGGAACGCCGTTTGGATTGAAGCATAAACAAAAATTACAGCCTTTTCGGTTTGCTTTTTCAAAGGAGTGACATTGAAAATTGCTATCGCCACCGTACAAGTGCCTTTTATAAAAGGTGGCGCTGAAGCTTTAACCGAAGGCTTGCGTAACGCTCTTCTCAATGCCGGTCATACTGTTGACATCGTTTCGTTACCCTTTCGGTTCTTCCCTGAAGCCGAGATTGTGCGCTCAATGCAATCTTGGGAGCACGAGGATTTTACAGAACTCAATTTCTACGAACCCGATATGGTAATATGCCTTACATTCCCAGCATATTACCTGAAACACCCCATCAAACACACATGGGTACTGCATCAATTACGTAGTGCCTACGACTTATATAATCCAACCAGCGATAAGGCTCTAAGCGATCAAACTCGCCGTTTGATTACTGAGCGAGACACCATCCACCTTAGCGAATGTCAACGTCGCTTCGCGTTATCACACACGGTCGCTAATCGGCTACGGCACTATAATAGCCTGAAGGTAGAGCCTCTTTATCACCCACCCCCATGCGCTGACAAATTCTATTCTGCGCCACCTCAGCCTTACATTTTTGCGCCAAGCCGGCTAGAGTCGCTTAAACGCCAAGATCTATTAATCGAATCGATGCGATATGTAAAAACCCCGATCTGGGTTATCATCGCAGGCACAGGAGGACAATATGGCCATCTCAGTGAAATGATTCAGCATTACGGCCTGAGTGATCGAGTTCGCTTAATCGGTCTAATCTCTCAAGAGGAATTACTAGCTTTTTACGCCAACTGCCTCGCAGTTTTCTTCGGACCCTTTGAAGAAGACTATGGCTATATCACTCTTGAAGCCATGCTGTCAGCCAAGCCTGTTATCACTTGTAATGATTCGGGGGGGCCCTTGGAATTCATTACTCACGAATCAGAAGGTTTGGTCGTGGAACCTGATCCAAAATTGATCGCCGAAGCCATTGATCGACTTGCTACCCGACAAGCTTGGTCCGTTGAAATTGGAAACAACGGTCGGACAAAGTATGAAGCTATGGAATTATCCTGGGATAAAGTTGTTGCTTCGCTTACTTGATCAGTCACTATCGATATGAAGATTGCCATTATCTCGCCTTGCCCCGTCCCCTACACGATTGGGGGAGCTGAAAAGCTCTGGTGGGGACTCAAAAATCATCTCAACGAACACACTCCTCACCAAGCCGATATCATCAAATTGCCGACTCTAGAGACTGACTTTTGGTCACTGATTGATGGTTATCAGCAGTTCAGCCGCCTTCGACTCGATGGTTTCGACCTGGTCATCTCCGGCAAATACCCCGCTTGGATGGTCGAACACCCACGACACGTCTGTTATATGTTGCATCGCTCGCGTGGTCTCTACGATGCCTATTCCGGACCTCCGCTGGCTAAACGCTCATCTTACCCTCTCGTCATTCAAGAACTGCTGGAACTCTTGGACCGCAATGCCGAACGACGCGAGGTGCTCCCCGAATTGTTCGAAAGACTGGCTGCAATCGCGGATGAAGAGGGTGAATTAAATGCCTTTTTCTCCTATCCTGGACCTCTCAGTCGGGCAGTAGTCCATTTCCTAGACAACATGGCTCTCAGCCCAAAGCATATCATCCGCTTTGCGTCTATCGCCCACACTGTTGTACAACGACCTGATTATTTTCCAGAAGGTGTAGAAATAGCGGTTGCCTACCCACCTAGCAATTTATATGTCACTCCGGGACATGATTTCCGGTATTTCTTCACCGCCAGCCGCTTGGACAGCCCCAAACGCATCGACCTATTGATCGAAGCTATGCGCCATGTTAAAGCCGATATCGAGCTACTGATCGCCGGCGAAGGTCCCGATGAAGAACGGTTGAAGACATTAGCTAGAGACGATCGGAGGATCAAATTCCTAGGATTTAAGAGTGACACCGAACTCGCCAAGCTCTACCAAGATGCCTTGGCGGTACCCTTTATACCTTATCAAGAGGATTATGGGCTTATTACTGTTGAAGGCATGATGGCAGCTAAGCCTATTATCACTGTAAAAGATGCAGGCGGACCGACCGAGTTAGTACGTCATGGTGAAAATGGTTTGCTCGTGGATGCCACGCCCCAGGCATTGGGTCAGGCATTAATAGAACTAGTCGATAATCCACAACTTGCCAAATCTCTAGGCATGCGAGGAAGAAAGGATGCTGAAAAAATTAGCTGGGGTACGGTAACCGATACTCTTTTGCCCCCAATTTTAGCTGTCAAACCTTCCATAACTCATCGAGCAACGCGTCAATCTAATGGTAAAAAGCTCGTAGTTGCCGTAACCTTTCCAATCTATCCACCACGCCATGGTGGACAGAATCGAATCTTCAATTTCTACCGTCATCTCGCTACTGAATTTGATGTAACCATCATCGCGTTAACTGATCCTACCATAATGAAAGCCGATATCGAAATTGCACCCGGCTTAAAAGAAATTCGCATTCCAAAAACTCATGAGCAAATCAAGCAAGAAAAAAAACTACAGGGAAAATTTAGCGTTCCCATAACAGACATCACGGCCGCCCTATATTATCGTTATACACCTGCATTACTCGATACCATACATAAAGAAGCAGCTGATGCAACTGTATTGATTGCCAGTCATCCTTATTTGTATCCTGCTCTTGCAGAGGTCAGTGACAAGCCAATTTGGTACGAGGCTCATAACGTCGAGTTCCAACTTAAAAGTCAACTATTGTCCTCTCAAGCCGCTGGAGCAGAATTAGTCGACAAAGTAAAGGATTTGGAAAAATCTTGCTGTATAGCGTCACAAATAATTTTGGCTTGTTCAGAAGATGATGCTTCAACTTTATCTAGCGAATTTAAAATTCCTAAACATAAAATTATCATAGCTCCTAATGGAACAAATTGTAGTGAAATCCATTATTTTGATAGCTTCTCAAAAAACAAACTCAAGCAACGCTTAGGCTGTGATAAACAGCATTTTGTCTTATTTATGGGTAGTGGGCATCACCCCAATATTATAGCAGCACAAGAGATGTTCAAAATCGCTCATCAATTACCAAAAATCAATTTTCTGATAATCGGCAATGTTTGTTACGCTTTTGACCCAACCCAAAAGCCCGAAAATGTTTGGCTATTAGGTGAAGTAACCGAAATTACCCGTAAGATCATTTTAGAATTAGCGGATGTCGCTTTAAATCCCATGCTGAGTGGATCAGGGACTAATCTTAAAATGTTAGATTATTTCGCTGCGGGAGTTCCGGTAATCGCTACGGATATAGGTGCCCGCGGACTCAATGTACTCGATAACGAGCATCTACTAATTTGTCCTATCGCTAATATGGCATCGGCGATCAAGAAATTACTTGTCCAACCAGAGTATGCCGCCCATCTCTCAAAAACAGCCCGCCGACATGTGGAAGAAAATTTCGACTGGGCAGCGATTACTAATCGAGTATTAGCGCATATAAGCAATTTATTTGTTTCTACCAACCACACGAATGAGAGCCCCCGGCAAAGCCGAGGATTTACCTAATAACTAGTTGAGACAAGCCTCGCTACTAATCTGCTGGACCCGATCCTGAAATTCGGGGAATGCGATGAATTCTTGACGGAGTTGCTGACGGGTTTTCAGGTTGGCATCAAGCTGACTAACCCAAAAATTCAATCCAGTCAAATCGCCGCCTCGCTGCAGAAAAGCGTAATACAGGTCCGAGATATAACCCTGATTACTCCTATTACGACTGAGATATTCAGTGCTAGTAGCAAACTGGTCAGAGATCGACTTCACCTCGGCATAGACCGCCGCCACACCCTGACATTGGGCGGTACGGAATCGACCTAGCCAGTAGATGAAACCGCTAGTATCAGGCAATCGGTTGAGAAAACCTCGGTAAAAATCAACCACTGCGGACACTTCGCTTCGACCACTATTATTACCCAACAAACCTCGCATGTAGTTGGTAAACTCAGGCATGAACATAAAGGTAAACAGTACAACACTTCGCGGCATCCCCGCAGCTAGTTCGCCAGTCCAGTAATTTAAACCCTCAGCATCAGGTAAACGACTCAAGAAAGTACTGTAGAGGTCGATGATATACTGCGTGTCGCTGGTATTCTTCCTCAAGTATTCGTCGCTAGTGAAAAATTGACTGGACATCACTCGAAAAGCTTCTTGAGCATCTATACCAAGTCCTTGTACGCGACTAATCTCTCCTTGCCAAAAAGCAATACCACTCGCATCAGGATCACGACTCAAAATCGAGTGATAATAATTTGTCAACAAAATGCCAGTATTGATGGGCGGGTTATCGGAAGTAACCGGCGTGTTAACTACAGGGTTGGATGAAGGGTTATCGGAAGTAATTATAGTACTAACTTCATTTGAAAAGCTGCTTTCAAAAGTCCTATTATAATTGTAGGCTGTGACCGCAAAGTAATACGTCTTTCCATCGACTAGATCATAAAGTGTAAATGACGTCTGATTACCAACATCCACCGATGATGAATAGTTTTTACTCTCTTGCCCGTAGTAAACAATATAACCGCCTAGAATTGGTTCAGCATTAGGGTCCCACCCTAGAATAACTTGGCCTGCTTGAGCGCTAGCGAGCGAAAAAACGAAAGCTGCTGGCAGCATGAAGATGGAATCAACCAATCGAGGCTTGTTAAAAGGCACCATAATATTACACCTAATAAAATTCAACACTTTTGGGCATTTCGCATCAACATACAACCAGGGAACCGATTTCAATAATAGGATAAGGCTAGGGGTCCCACATGCAATGGTCAACGGAAAAGCCTTATCCACCTTGACCCCTGAATGTCACCACTCTAACCAGCATTAGAGCCTTTAGTTGACACAGCCAGCACCAATGATCTGTTGGACACGGCCTTGAAACTCGGAAGATTGGATAAAATCTCGACGAATCTGATCACGGCTCCGCGCACCCTCGTTGAGTTGCGTTACCCAATAGTTGAAACCGTCTAGATCACCGCCTCGCCGGAGAAAAGCGTAATATAAATCAGCCACATAATCACGATTATTGCGTTGGCGACTAAGATATTCAGTGCTAGCGGCAAACTGGCTGGAGATTGATTCTACTTCGGCGTTGACCGCCGATACCCCTTGACATTGGGCAGTTCTAAACCGCCCCAGCCAATAACTGAAACCATCGGAATCCGGTAATCGATTGAGTAAGCCTCGGTAGAAATCCACCACTGCCGATACTTCTCCTCGACTGCCTGTACTGCCGAGCAAGGACTGCGTGTAGCTTCCAAATTCGGGTGAGAACATGAAGGCAAACAACAACACGCTACGCGGTAAACCAGCATTCAGTTGTCCGCCCCAGTAGTTGATGCCTTCAGCATCAGGACCGCGATTGAAGAAGGTCCGGTATAGATCAGTCAGGTATTGAACGTCACTAGTATTTTTATTCAAATACTCGGCGCTGAAGAAAAACCAGCCCGCCATCACTCGAAATGCTTCCTGAACATCAATTCCCAAGCCTTGTGAGCGGGCGATTTCTCCCTGCCAAAATGCCAAGCCACCGGCATCTGCTGATCGATTCAAGATGTTTTGATAGTAATGCTCGATGAGATTTGTGACAGCGACCGGTGAGATGACCGGCGAGGAGGACAAGGTGAAATGACGATAATAAATTTCCGCGCCGAAGGAACCTTGGGCCGAATGCCGGAAATCCGCCCAGACAAAGTGCAATCGATCATTATCTTGGATCATCCTAGGATGCATGGTGTCAGTGCGCGTCGGCACCTGCACCGGTGACGCCCAGCTTAACCCATTGGTGCTATTAGTATATAACACAGGACCTACGGAGAAACCCTCTACTGTTCCTGTGGTTTGTTGAAAAGCCACATAGAGACCCATCCCTGAAGCATCGGCCAATGACGGCGCAATTGCCTCGACATTACCGTCTGCTTCCGGCTGAGTGAAAGGAAAATGTGTGATCCCTACCGGTGCTTCCCAGCCTTGACCTTCAGGAGCACCACGACGGAATGTCACATTGTTGCCTTCCTTGCGATCCCAGTAAACCAACCCCAAGCGACCATCACTAAGCGTCTGCAAGGTAGGCGAATAAGCATTGGCAAACTCTTCCGGATAAGTGGGCGACAATGCTTGGGCGGGGTAAAACCAACTTGTACCTCCCGGACATCCTGCCGAACGGGACCGCATTCCGAATAAAGCAAACGGTGGCCACCCTCCCTGCGGCCTACCCGCACGCGTACTACGAAAAATTAGATATAAACCGCCGCTGGGTAATTGTCCGATACGTGGATATTCGCTGTCTACCACACCATCGTTTTGAGTGAGATTTTGCTCCGAAGTCCACGACTGGCCATTATTGCAACTCATACGGTGATAGACATGACCGTGTCCCACGCTTCGATTATCGTAGTAGGCAAGATGTACATTACCAGCACGATCCACCCACAAGTCGGTCGCGCGCGAATAGCCGTTCTGGGAAGCGCTCAACTGAACCTCAGGTTGCCAAGTCCCGCCACCATCGACGCTACGCCGAAAGAAAACTTCACCGCTCACCGGATCAGAAGTCCAAGCCACGTAGACGTTGCTGCCGCTTGCAGCGACCAAGGGCAACGTATCGGTACGCCCCCCAGCATTGCTCAGATCGATGGGTGCTGTCCAATTAGTACCGTTATCAGAACTGCGGCTGTAATAAATTTCCGAATCGGCACCGGCAGGGTATTCAACCCAAGCTACATGCAAATTCCCATTAGCCGCTGCCAAACGAGGAAAAATTGAGGGTCCATTGATCTTGGAAATCCTGGTTTCTGGGCCAAAGTCGGCCAGTGCTGGCACCGTCCCCACCGAGATCAGCATCGAACTGAGGATCGGCAATATTCGTTGTTTGATCATGGTGCGCTCCACAGTCTAGGGGCAAGTCGGTGCATCGTCCCGGTATACACCGGCACCATCAGTCAGCAGATAGATCGCGCCTCCAAACCGCTTGACCTGACTGATAGTAGCGGTCAGCGTGGCCTTAAGATGCCAAGTAGCGCCATCGTCGCTACTGCAATAGTAATTGCCAGCAAAATCGGCACCAAACACCAAGCCCGCAGGTGAATATTCCAAGCCGCTCAATACCAATCGCTGCAAACCAGTCGCAGCGATCTGCGCGAAATTGGCGCCACCATCACTGGAACGATAAATGCCGTTACTGGTGGCTGCAACCACCATCGAAGATGAAGTGGGCTTTTGCACCAATGCGGTAAATTCAAGCCGCGAAAAACCGGTGCTTGGAGCATTTACTCGGCTCCAGGAAATACCATCATCGGTGGTCAAATAAGGAAGATCATCGTACTGGGTCAGAAAAAAGCGGCCAGCCACGACACCGGCCACAAGCGAACCATTGATTTTCAATCCGAGACTATTCGATACGCTGGTTACCTGCCATGTACCATTGCCCTGCCGCCGAAACAAACCATAGTTGGGATCGGAACCTGGAAAGAGTGAATAAAACACTGTGTTAGAATCGAAGGGAGAGACTAGCAAGCCGACCTGGGTGCTGAACGACTGTGGAACGCCCGATTCACCGACCTGATTCCAAGCTGCGCCATTCCAGCGAAAAAACCCCAGCGGTTGGCCGGCGTTGAACAAGTCGTTGCCTCCGGAAGCGGCGTACACTAAATTGGGATCGCTGGTGCTAGCGGACAAATGGGTTACACCACGGATCAGGTCGGGCGTATAGCCGATGTTTAAACCGGTGTTCGCGGGAATCCAGTTAGCGCCGCCATCACTGCTGCGCCAAGCGCCGCCACTTTTTAAACCCATAAAGAAGATGTTCGGATTAGCGGTTCTAGCAAATCCTTGAACCCGGTCTGCTTTCAAACCGCCACCGCTGAAATTCCAAGGACTGATTTGGGAGGAACTGCCCGCCTGCGCGGTATCGGAGCGAAATAATCCGTACCCCTTAACGGCGGCAAACACCCTTGAAGGTTGACCGGGCACGGTCATCAACGCGTAAATTCCGCTGATGACATTCGGGTCCACTGCCGGATCAACCGCCTGTTCCCAGCTAATGCCATTATTGGTCGAGCGCCACACGCCCAACGCTCGGGTACCGGCCCATAGTACGGTTGGATTGTTGACGCTCCGGCGAAGGGTAAACACTCCAAAGAGATTTTGCGCCAGAGACCACCCTCCCCCACCCGTTTGACGGTAAATGCCACCACTGCCATCCCGAGGGTCCATCACCCCCACCAGGACGGTCCCTGCGCTGTCCACGGTCACTGAGGTCACGAATTTATTGGGTAATCCACTATTCCAACTTACCCAAGAAGCCCCCCCATCAGAAGATTTGAACACTCCACCGATGTTAAGCGCCGGATTGTTCGGATTGTTGCGTACGGCAGCATAGGCGATGCCGTTGGTCATTGGATCGAATAGCAGATCAGCAAAATCCAGGCTGTCGAGCCCGGCGACCGTGTTGCTAAAGGTTGCGGCACCATCGGTGCTCCGATACAATCCGGCGCCATTGACACCTGCCAGTACCTGGTTGGAATCAAAAGGGTTGAGCGCCACCACGGCTACAGGGTCGAACAATCGCTGGTTCCAGGTAGCGCCGCCGTCGCCACTCTTAAACAGGCCCGTGGTGGTGGCGGCATACAGTACGTTGCCGTTGCCGGCCAGCTGCTGAACATATCGCGCTGGCAACGTGGTCACCCGACTCCAACTCAGGCCGCTGTCGTTGCTTTTGAACAGACCCCCGCCGAAGGTAGCGGCATAGGCGACCGTACCATTGACAGCGAGCAGATCTCGAATCTCGCCGGCCTGTACTGACCATTGGGCTATCGCCCCGAAAGCCACCGGCTGGGCCGCTAACAGACAAAGCATGACTAGAATTCTTGGCAGCATGGAGCGAAACCTCTATCAGGTATTGATACAGTCTGCCTCAAGTCTTTTGATTATACCCGAACTATCGAACAATTCTGTACACCGGAAGACGCCCATCTCCCACAATCTGAATGATGTGGCAATCGCAGATTTGATTGGTTCTCCACCAAAAATTGAAATTAAATTTCAACAAAAACAATTTATTAGAACAAAACACTCAAGTATCCCAATGGCTATTAGCAGATTCAATAGCCTTCCCACCGACTAATTCCAATGATCTGCGTGTGCCTCAGATGCGTCTCTTAATCTCAAAATTGCGCCATGATTGATCGGATAATGTTTCATTCCCTCTGGCAATACAGAGGATTCATACTGGGCGCGGTACGACGCGAATTTCAGGGTCGATATCAAGGTTCGATGCTGGGAGGAGTCTGGGCGGTACTCAATCCTCTGACCATGATCCTGATTTACACGTTGGTGTTTTCCCGACTCATGGGCGCCCGTTTGGCGGGACATGAGAACAATATTTTTGCCTATAGCATTTATCTGTGTTCTGGGTTATTGCCTTGGGGATTGTTTGCTGAAGTTCTAGGCCGGCTTAACACTGTTTTTATAGAAAACAGTAATTTAATAAAAAAAGCGCAACTGCCGCGCGCATGTCTGCCAGTCATCGTAGTGCTGTCGGCACTGCTGCACTTCGTGATCATCACGGCCCTGTTTCTGGTTTTTCTAGCTGCGACATGCAACCTACCTGGCTGGGCATTGCTTTCCTTCCCCTTAGTGATAATGCTGCAATTGGTATTCACCTTAGGATTGGGCATCATTCTCGGTACCGTGAATGTTTTCTTTCGAGATGTTGGGCAACTGACTGGCATCGTCTTGCAGTTTTGGTTCTGGTTGACACCCATTATCTACGTCTCCGACATCCTGCCACCCCCTATCAAGAGCTTGTTTTCCCTCAATCCGATGTGGCCAATGGTACATGCGTACCACACCATTTTTGTAGAACATCGCCTCCCTGACTGGCTGTCCTTGGCACCGGTCGCATTATTGTCGCTAATTCTATTGGCGCTGGCCGCCAAGATATTTCTTGCGCGAGTCGGCGAAATTGTGGACGAGCTGTGATGAATTACTTGCGAGTTCGCAATCTCGGTAAGGTTTACAAACGCTACCCCAATAACCGGGCTCGGCTGCTGGAATGGCTGAATCCAGTCCGCCAGCGCCACCAGCAACATTGGGCGTTGCGTGGCGTTAGCTTCGAAGTGAATGCAGGGGAAGCGGTGGGTATTGTCGGGCATAATGGCGCCGGCAAAAGTACCCTGCTGAAAATGATTGTCGGCACCACTCGACCAAGCGAAGGCACCATTGAACTGGGTGGCCGGGTTGCAGCGCTGCTGGAACTCGGCATGGGGTTTCACCCCGAGTTTACAGGCCGGCAAAATACCTATATGGGGGGACAAATCCTAGGACTGAGCGGCCAACAAATTACCGAACGGATGCCAGAGATCGAGGCCTTCGCCGAGATCGGCGATTACATCGATCAACCGGTGCGTACCTACTCCAGTGGGATGCAGGTGCGGTTGGCATTTAGTGTAGCTACTGCGATACGACCAGAGATTTTGATCGTGGACGAAGCCCTATCAGTCGGGGACGCTTATTTCCAACACAAAAGCTTTGAACGTATCCGCCAGTTTCGTGATGCTGGCACTACCCTTTTGTTCGTATCGCACAGTCCAGGAGCGGTAAAGACATTATGCAACCGGGCACTCCTCCTAGAGGATGGGCTGATGGTTCGCGATGGCGCCCCAGACGAAGTTTTAGATTATTATAATGCTCTCATCGCTAAACAGGCGGAATACACCATCCGCCAAGCAGAAGAACTGGGGGGCAAAGTTGCCGTTCGATCTGGTAACCGTCAAGCGGAGATTGTTACGGTAGATTTATTTCATCAAGGGCAGTCAGCTCGGGCTATTCCACAAGGTGAGGCAGCACTCATCCGAGTAATCGCCGCTGTGCACGAAAAAATTTCCGATTTGACAGTGGGTATTTTGATACGTGATCGCTTGGGTAATGATATCTTCGGCACCAATAGCTGGCATCATGGCCAATCGTTGCGTTCCATCCAAGGGGGGAGTCGCGTACAAGCGGAATTTGCGATTCCATCCCTGAACTTGGGTATCGGTAATTACAGCCTGACCGTAGCCTTGCATGCGAACGATACCCATGTCAGCAATAACTTCGATTGGTGGGATCGTGCCTTGGTGTTTCAGGTGACGCCGAGCGAATTGCCACGCTGCATCGGTAGCGCCTATCTAACGACAGCCGTGACTTTGGCCCCATCACTAACAAATCCCTGATAGAACCTGTAGAGGCTTCATGAGCGAAACAGCCAACCCAGAAATCAACGTAGAAGAGTTGATGCAACATATCAGGGAGGAGGTAACGCGACGCAAACATTTTATCGCTACTCCCCCATCGTCACTGACCGAAACCACACAACTGCTGGCCATGCTTGGAACCGCACTGGAACAAGCTTGGCCGGCCTTACCGACTTGCGACTTACAGCCTGCATTCGTCCCGAATCCCGAACGGTGCTATCTTCTAGGAGAATTACTGCGCTTTCACGATTACGAATTCATCGCCAACGCATATCAAGCAATCCTGTTGCGTTCCGCCGACTCTGGCGGATTCGACCATTATCTAGATTTGCTGCGACAAGGGGAAAGCAAAATCGCGATTCTTGGCCGGCTGCGTTATTCGCCAGAAGGACATCAACATAGAGTAAAAATTAAGGGATTGAGACGCAGCTTTCTGCTGTGGCGGTTATACAATCTCCCACTGCTTGGCAGCCTGCTGAAAACCTTCGCTATTTTGGTGGGTCTGCCCGGATTAGAGCGTAATCTGCGTCGTTTTGAAGCTTATACGATGCAGCAAATGGGACGCTTGAATCTGCGAATCGGCGAGAGCGCAAATACAGTGCGGCAAGCAGCGCAACAGTTAGGGACAACATTCCACGCCACTTTACCACCACTTCAGCAGCTGCTGCAGGATCTAGCAACTGGCAAGGCTGATGCGGTTACATTACCAAGCATGGCGGATTCACTACGACAAGAAACTCAGGAACACCTTGACAAAATTGCCGAACGGCTACGCAGCTTAGAGGAGCAAAATTCAGCGCGCGCGCTGGAAATCTTGGCTGGGCAGGTACAGGAGTTACAGGCAATCAAAGCGGATGGTGCGACATTGGAAACGCTGCAAACCCGATGGCGGGAAAGTGAGCAGCAATTGCGAAACGATGTGAGCGTACAGTTCCATGCTCTAAATGAGCGTAAAGTTGACACAGCGCAATTAACCAGTCTTACCAATCACCTTATTGAGATCGCGCAAGCTAAGGCCGATCAGACCACCCTATCCGAACTACGCGATCACTTCACCAAGCTCGCGCAAGCTAAGGCCGATCAGACCGCCCTATCCGAACTACGCGATCACTTCACCAAGCTCGCGCAAGCTAAGGCCGATCAGACCGCCCTATCCGAACTACGCGATCACTTCACCAAGCTCGCGCAAGCTAAGGCCGATCAGACCAACGTGGCGGCAATGGTGGCGGAAATCCACGAGGTGCGACAGCGAATTCAAGATCACAAGCGTTCCTTACTGGATCAACAGCGACGCTTGGGATTATTGCTGGAAGAAGCGCGCAAGCGTTTACCCGCTCCTTTGGACAATACACAGTTAACCGCCTTCGCTGATGAAGCAGACCATCTGTTGAATGCAATGTATGTCAGCTTCGAGGATCGGTTCCGAGGGGATCGCGCTGACATCAAACAACGGGTAGCTGTTTACCTGCCGATGATCGAAGCGGCTCAGGTCGGCACGCTAGACGCGCCCATCGTGGATGTTGGCTGCGGGCGCGGCGAGTGGCTGGAATTGCTGAAGGAGCGCAGCTTGACGGCGCGGGGTGTCGATTTGAACCGGATCATGGTCAATGAATGCCGCGAGCGTGGTTTTGAGGTAGTGGAAGCGGATGCGCTGCACTATCTACGGGAACTACCGGATAATAGTTTGGGCGCAGTGACTGGGATGCATATCATTGAGCATTTACCGCTTCCCACGTTGATCGCATTGTTGGATGAAAGCCTACGCGTGTTGCGGCCGGGTGGATTGGCGATCTTCGAGACACCCAACCCAGAAAATTTGGTAGTTGGGGCCTGCAATTTCTACATGGATCCGACCCACCGCAATCCACTGCCACCGCCGATGGTGGAGTATCTAGTCGAGGCACGAGGCTTCGTGCGAGTGGAAATTCGGCGGTGGCGACAAGGTTTACAAGACTCCTTACAATTCCTCCCCGCTGAAACGTCTGGTGCGACAGAGTTGAATCCCCTGATTCGAATGGCGAAAGACTATTATTTCGCTGCGCCGGATTATGCGGTACTGGGGTATAAAGCGTAGTTGCCACCATAATTTAAAGAGATCATTTGGGATGCAAATGAAAAAGATTTTAGTGACAGGGGGTGCAGGATTTTTAGGCTCCCATTTATGTGAAGCCCTCTTAAAACAGGGGCATGATGTCTTGTGTGTTGATAACCTATTTACCGGCAGTAAAGTAAATATCGCACACTTGATGGATAATCCTTATTTCGAATTCATGCGCCATGATGTGACCTTTCCTCTCTATGTCGAGGTCGATCAAATCTATAATTTGGCCTGTCCTGCTTCGCCAATTTATTACCAGCATGACCCAGTACAAACGACTAAGACCAGTGTTCATGGAGCAATCAATATGCTGGGCTTAGCAAAACGGTTGCGAGCCCGAATTTTGCAAGCCTCGACCTCCGAGGTTTATGGAGATCCGGATGTGCATCCCCAACCAGAGTCCTATTGGGGTCGTGTTAATCCTATTGGCCTCAGAAGCTGTTATGATGAGGGTAAGCGCTGCGCTGAAACTTTATTCTTTGATTATTGGCGGCAGCATCGACTCGAAATCAAGGTCATGCGTATTTTTAATACTTATGGCCCACGGATGCATCCGAATGATGGCCGTGTGGTGAGTAACTTTATCGTCCAAGCCATTAAAGGCGAACCAATTACTATTTATGGCGATGGAAGCCAGACCCGCAGCTTTTGTTATGTAGATGATTTAATTGATGGCATGATTCGCCTGATGGGGAGTCCGGTAGATTTCACTGGTCCCGTCAATATCGGTAACCCAGGTGAATTCACTATGATAGAGTTAGCGGAGATGGTGTTACATTTAGTGGGTGGTCCATCACAAATCACCTTCATGCCGCTTCCACAAGATGACCCTAAACAAAGACAACCAGACATTCGCTTAGCAAAAAAGCAATTAGGATGGCAACCAACCGTAAGCCTTGAAGATGGACTGAAGGAAACGATTCGCTACTTCCGGGGATGTCTACAATCATGAAGGATGATTCTTCAATTTATCCTCTAATCGTTGTAACCCCTGTTTACGAAGATGTTGAAGCCTCTAGCCGGTTGTTCAAGGAACTTACATCTGTATTTGGCCAAGAAGGAGTCTATGTCGTCGCAGTAGATGATGGTTCTGTACGTCAGCCTATTGATATATCGAATATTTCAGCTGCAGGAATCAATGGTGTGGTGATCAAACTCAAACGTAATGTGGGTCACCAACGTGCAATTGCCATTGGACTCAATTACGTGGCTGACCAGTTCTCGGAAGCGCGACGGGTAGTGGTCATGGATTCGGATGGTGAAGATTTGCCTCTCTCTATCAGGGATCTGATGCAGCCCTTAGAATCCGCTGACGTGGATGTGGTAGTGGCCCAACGCAAAAGCCGTGTTGAAACTTTACGGTTCAAGACATTCTATATAGTATATCGCTGGCTTTTTAAGTTATTGACGGGACGAAGAATTAGTTTCGGCAATTTCATGGCGTTGAAGCCAGCAGCGCTCAAACGACTGGTTGCAATGCAGGAACTTTGGATTCATGTGGCAGGCTGTGTATTAATCTCGAAGTTGCGTATAGCAGTACGCTCCTTAGATCGGGGACCACGCTATGCAGGGCAAAGCAAGATGAACTTTGTGGGTTTAGCGTTGCATGGCTTCCGAGGCCTCATGGTCTTTGCTGAAGATGTATTAGTACGTGTAGGTATTGCCTGTACTTTCGTAGCTGCTTTTTCCGTCTTAAGTGGGATAACAGCAATTGGGCTTAAGCTGTTCGGTTTTGCCACGCCAGGCTGGTTCTCGGTAGCGTTAGGTATTCTGCTACTCGTATTTTTACAGACTGGTGCGCTGACACTTATGACGCTTATGCTGGCTGGCGTCATTAGAAATGGAACCGTAACTACAATAAACTATAAAGAGTTTATCGATACGGTCCTGATTTTAACTGAGGTTAACAAAAAATCACTGTATTGAGATTATAGTGAATAATAACCATAGCAAATATATTGGCAATGAATTGGATCTATTTTCTAGTGCATTTAATTGGAAAAAATACTGGGTAAATATTATTAAACCTTATCTGGGTACCCATATTCTAGACGTCGGCGCCGGTATTGGTGCAACAGCCCGTGCCTTATCACAATTCAAATGTGAGCGTTACCTCGCGCTTGAGCCTGATGCTGAATTTGTAAGTCGGATGCAACAAGTTAATAAACAAAATAAGTTCAATAATAACTTTGAATGCTTAGTTGGAAATGTGGGAAATTTACGGATAAATGATTATTTTGACACTATTTTGTATATCGATGTTCTTAAGCATATCGAAAAAGATAAAGAGGAGTTAGCTCAAGTAAACAAGCATTTACTTCCTGGGGGACGTATCATCGTTTTATCGCCAGCACATCAGTATTTATATAGCCCTTTTGATAAAGCTATTGGCCATGTAAAAAGATATAATAAAAAATCACTCTTACTAGCAAAGCCAGAGAGCCTCATTGTTGAGCGTATGTGTTACTTGGACAGTATAGGGTTACTGGCTAATCTAGGAAATCGACTAATTCTCCGTGCATCTACTCCCAACGAATCTCAAATAAGAATCTGGGATCACTGGCTCGTGCCTTGCTCAACAGTGATTGACAAAGTTATTGGATATAGGCTAGGAAAATCTATTCTTGGTATATTCCGCGCGTCTACCGAGTCAACATAGTGAAAAAGTGGCATGAATTTTTCAATTTTATTCTAAATGGAATCGTTGCAGCAATAGTGCATTTTTTTGTACTAATCATCAATATTGAAATACTACATTTTAAATCTGCTGGAGTTGCTAATTTTATAGCAGCAATTTTTGGACTTTCAGTTTCATTTTTTGGTAATCGTTATTTCGTTTTCCGGAAACATGATGAGCATTTAGTTAGACAAGCAATAAAGTTTCTTATCTTATATATTTTAGTGGCTTGTTTTCACGGTTTAGCTTTATATATATGGACTGATATGTATACGCTTAAATACCTATATGGCTTTTTTCTCATTTCTTTTATAGCGGTATTTTTTAGTTACTTTGGAAATAAACTTATGGTATTCAAGACATGAAAATTACTAAAGCTTTGGCGGGGTTTATTATTTTTATATTCTTATTGCTATTATTTTATTATTTACATACTTCCTATTTTAAAATTAATGTTGTTTTTTATAGTGCGATCTTTGATGTCTTCATTATCACGCTATTTATGGCAAGCATTTTACTTAAGCTTACCTATTTTTCTGTTTTTAATCTATTCGAAAAATTCCAAATGATAATAATCTGGTTTTTATGCGGTTATATTTTAGCCATTTCAATTCCTACTATTATTGATCGATCTTTATCTTTTTATATTCTCGAAAAAATACAACAGTATGGAGGTGGAATCCAGATAGACAAATTTGAAGAATTATTCACAAAGGGATATGCAAAAGAGCATAAACTAGTGGATGTGAGACTTACAGAGCAATTAGAATCAGGAACTATTATCATACAAAATGAATGTGTAAAGCTGACAGAACGTGGTAACCAGTTAGCAACGTTTAGTCAATTTTTTAGGAAAAATTTTTTACCCAAGAAAAGATTATTATTGGGAAAATATTCTGATGATTTGACTAACCCATTTCGGTATAGTGAAAAGATAATTGGTTATGACTGTAAATGACATTATAATTGGTCATCTATTTAAAGTTGAATTCTTCGAGGACTCATGTGGAGTTAAGCGAAGCTAATCAGGATTTTCGTTGCTTAAAATTATTGTGAGTTCCACTTATTACTGATTGCAAGTCAAGGGATTAAAGCAAGGCTATTTAGAGGCATATTCGGGGAAGGTGAGTGCAAGCAGCCAGGCTGCCTGGCTGCCAAGATGATCTTGCCCAGCATTCACAGACCCCTGGCTAAGAGAATAATCTCCCGGTATGAGGAGTTCCATGAAAAGCAACGAGCAAGTAACCAAATCCTAACACAACCAATACTCGCCTCAGCTTAAAGACTCAGGACTTAGAGCAGACCAAGCGGGCCAGCGTGTCCAAGGCTGCTAAAAACTTGGTCTGGCCGAGGTCATGCTCTATAGTGGGCAGGCCAAGAGTCGGCGGACCGGCTAACCCTTCGTTGAGGAACAGCAGCGAAGCGGGCCGAGATCGCTAGGCTCAAGCGGAAGAATACCCGACTTGAGAAGTGAAGCATCCTTCCTAAAAGAACGGCGGCGATTGTGAGACCATCGCGGTGAGGTACGCGGGGCCATCCAAGCCCTGGAAGAGAAGTTCGCCGTCAAGCTCGCAAGCCCTGGAGAATGAGGTCAGAACCGGATCGCCCTGGATCGCCAAGAGGCTCCAGGACGAAGACCACAAGGCCAGCCGCAACAATTGGCGAAAAAACATCATGCGGGTCCAGGATCTGTGGGCCAAGTCCGCGGAAAGATACAAGGCTACGACCCATAACCATCACAGCCTGTCGGTGGCGCCCAATCAGCTGGAACAAGATTTCGAGGCCGCCGCATCCGACCAGAAGTGGGTATCCAACATCGTATGTCTGGACGGACAAAGGCTGATTTTACCTGGCCGTCGTCTTGGACCTATTTTCGCGCAAGGCGGTCGGCTGGGCCAGCCGCGCAAGGCGGCGGGTGCTCCTGGGCTGTTTGCGTCGCCACAGAGCCCATCATCAGGGCGTCGCAAACAGCCCAGGAGCACCCCACTCTGACCAGGAGAGCGCCAATACAACTCGACCTCATCCAAACCTGGCTCGTTAAACACCAACAGGTATGCAGCATGAGCAAGAAGAGCGATTGTGACAATAACGCGACCATGGAAAACGGAACTACAGCTTCAAGATCGAGGCTGTCCACGGTGAATGCTTCGCCACCAGGGCTGAAGCCAAGCGACACACCTTCGAGCACATCGAGGTGTATTACAAGATGCGTTTATATTCCGAACTGGGGGTTTCTCTCCCCAAAAGCCTTCGAATTCAATCAAGTTGCTTAGTTGAGTGTCGGCTAAATCTGAGCAGAACCACCTTAACAATTGATAGGAAACTTAATGATGCATATAAAAAATAATAAAACCATTTTTGAAATTAACCATTTTTTTGATAGTTTCTGGCCTATCATTTTTTTAGGCCTTATTGGATTATTTATAGTTATTATTAATTTTTTTAAGTTTGATTTCTCTATAATCCCTGGCAGCCTCGGAGATGGAAGACTCAACAATTACTTATTGGAACATAACTATTTATGGATAACTAATCAAATAATTAACTTCTGGAACGATAGTGGATTTTTTTATCCATTCAATGACACATTGGCCTTTAGCAGCAATCACTTAGGTACTGGCTTTATCTATAGTTTTTATCGCCTTATTGGCTTAAGCAGAGAATCTTCATATCAAGCATGGCTATTAACTGGTTTTGTCGCAAATTTTGTCGCATGCGCATATACCTTGATGCATTTCCAATTAAAGCCATTAGCAGTTGGAGTAGGAGCTTTCATATTTTCATTTGGACTACCCATAGTACCACAATTGGATCATTCGCAGTTACTTTATCGGTTCGGTATTCCTTTAGCAATTCTATATCTTTTTGAGTTTATTAAGTCCCCCCACTTAAAAAGCCTTACTATTTTTCTAGGATTGGTTATTTGGCAGTTTTACGCCGAAATTTATATAGGTTATTTTTTAGTTTTTTTATTAATCGCCATTATAATTATACATGCTATCAGGAAATCGACCAAAATTATTGCCGCCATTCAATATTGGCCTAGAATGATTAGTAAGGCTTGGAATAGTACAACAACCAACCAGAGGATCTTTTATATTTTAACTATAGGGATCCTTTTAATCATGTTTATTTTTTTACTAATACCCTATATTAGAGTATCAAAGAATTATGGGTTCACTCGTTCATGGGATGAAATTGAAAGTATGCTCCCTAGAATTGGGAGCTATTTTCTAGCAGGGCATTCGTTGATTTGGAAATTCATCTCAACTAAAATTAAAATCACCACCATGCATCCGGGCGAACACCAACTATTCTTCGGCTTTATCCCTCTTGTATTATGTACAATAGCATTAATATGGAGACAAGAATCTCCTACTAAGCGGGAGCTAGTTTACACAATAGCTGGAGCAGGTTTGGCTATTTTTATTGTAACAATCGATATAAACGGTTTTTCTTTTTATAAATTTTTTGCTTCTCTTCCTGGTTTTTCCGCTATTCGTGCAGTAACTCGCGTTGCACTAGTAATATTATTTGTAATTGGATTAATCAGTGCTATTACAGTTGATACGATCATTCTCAAATATAATTATTCTTTTACTTCAAAAGTCTTTTTATTTTTATCAATTGGGTTCTTAATTATGGAAGTATCATTGATAAATTATCCTTCAATTCAAAAATCTGTATTACAAAATCGTATCGTTAACCTGAAAGCCAAACTACCACCATTCGCTTCATTGCCTGATGATCCAGTCCTCTTTGTAGCATCACCATCGGATGAGCCTTTTTGGGCAAGAGAGGTAGATGTGATGCTGCTTGCCCAAGAACTCAGGTGGAAAACATTGAATGGTTATTCAGGTAATCTTCCTCCAGGATATACAATTGCCGACAATTGCCGTGTGGTGGTCAAGAGAATCTTTGGATATCTTAATTTCTCGAAAAAAAATGATGAATCACATTATCTTAAATTAATTCATCATATTGTACCAATTGGTTTTGATGATTGTGAATCTTCATGGTGGAAAGAAGCACCTCAACTTAAACAGACAATAGGTAAAGACACCTTACCTATTAGTGTTTTAAAAGCTATATATATTCAAATTAATAGCATCAAAGTAAGTTCTGATAATCGTTTATTATTAAAAGTTACAATTCATAACCAAAGCGATCAATCAATACCCGCTCTTTCCGCAACAGACAATTTTATACGCTTATCATGGCGATTTACAGATATATTTGGAAAACCGCTTAGTGAATGGAATAACAGACGCAACTTAGATTTTGATATACCAGGACACGGCAAATTATCAATGAATTTGCGTATAGACCCACCTAAGGATCAAGGTAGTTATTATATAGAATTTTCGGTAGTACAGGAACTTGTAGCGTGGTTACACAATTTAGGAATGCCTGTACCAAGATCGAAAGAGCATATTGAAGTTTTGTCTGGACAACAGTTAAAATTAATTACAGTAACCGATGAAAATAATTCTAAAGACATATTGAAATAATCACTTACTGAGGAATTTCAATGCACATCCTTTTGTGTAATGAACGCTTTCTATTTCGCTTTGGTGTAGATCGAGTTTTGATTTTACTTGGCCGAACTTTAAAAGAACTTGGTTACCACATCTCAATAATGGCAAACCAATTCGACAGAAAAACTGTTGAAGAGTTTGCTGATCGAATTATAGAAGTTCCGGTATATGGTACTGATTACCTCAACCTTAACGAACTTACAAGTGAATGGCTGGAGCAATCATGGAGTCAGATTTTTAGAGACTCAAGCCCAGATATCGTGTTAATTGGAGGCTGGCCATTTTTCTCTTCAATTCTACTTTTTAATAAAATTGGGGTTAAGACAGTATTTATGGATTGTGGTGCAGTTCCGTTAGATGGCTATCCTGATAGCATATTGATTATCCAAAATAGATTGCGTAATTTAAGGAAGCAATATTTAAAATACTCAACATTAATCACACCAATTAGTAAATTTATCGCAACAACACAAAGCAGCATTGACGCCCCAAGTGTGCCAATTGACCCAATATTGCTCGGTGCAGATCATATGGAAAAACCTATTTGGCTAGCATCAAAAGTTAATACAATCATTAAGTATTACTCTCTTGAGCTAATTCAATCCCTTAAAGAGAAAAACTGCAAATTAATTTTAAATCTAGGTCGATGGGAACCAGGATGTTATAAAAATTCTGAGGCTATTTTTCAACTATCAAATAGAATGAAAGGAGAGATGCAAAATATTATCATTTTAATTTTAGCAGATCCTAATAATATAGAAATTCTACCTGAATTCAAAACTTGTATTATTCCTATCGGGTTTCCTGATGATGAGGAGTTACAAGAAATAATGCGCCGAGTAGATCTGGGGGTTTCCGTATCTTTATGGGAGGGGTTTAACTTACCATTAGCAGAAATGCAATGGTTAAATAAACCAGTACTAGCATTTAACGTAGGTGCTCATCCCGAGGTTATACTACATCCTTGGTATTTGTGCGAAACGCTCAATGAGATGGCAGAAAAAATTATAACCATTTTAAATGGAAATGACCTTCATTCAGAAACACGACAACAATTTTTTCAAAAATTTCAATCTTCTTTTCGCTGGGGAAATTTTACTAAAACCTATGATAACCTTTTCAAAGAGATGATTTATCAACCAATCAATATCAATATAATAATTGATGTAACTAACGCCACTAAAGATACAGCAAATTCTGGTGTAATTCGAGTTACTAGGCGCTTGTGTCGAGAGTTACAGAATTATGTCAAGCCTATTTTTGTAGTTTGGAAAAGTGAGCTGGAAACTTATTTACTTCCTACTAAGACAGAATATTGGCAGCTCTCTCAGTTTAACGGTCCTATTATAGACGATAGTTCTCCTTGCTCAGGCGATCAAAAGATTTCTTTATCTGATTATCTGAAAAAATTGGAACCTGCTTTAACATGGTTGCTTCTCACTGAGACAATACATGAAGTTAATGGAAAACTAATCCGCAATTATGCCCATAAAAATAATATATATTTAGCTGCGATTTTCTATGATGCCATACCTATTATTCAACCAGATTTATGTAAGGATAAAATTATTTTTGAAAACCATGCTCACTACATGCGAGGGTTATCATATTGTAATTTAATAGTTCCTATTTCCGAGTTCTCAAAATGTTGCCTTGAAAATTTTTGGAAGCAAGAAGGGCTAGTTGGAGGTGATGTAAAAACCAACCCACTACCTGGAGAATTTAGTGGCTCTTTTCGTAGCGAACGATCAAAAGACTTGCCAGATAATAAAATTAAAATACTCTGTGTTTCCACACTAGAACCTCGTAAAAATCACTACCAATTAATTTATGCCTGTCAGTTTTTGGAAGCCAAATATCCTCAATTAAACTGGTCCCTAACACTGGTAGGCAACCGTTATGCAGGTGGCGACGATATTGCTGAATTTGTACAACGAAGTTGCCAAGAAACTCCACATATTTGTTGGTTAGGTGTAGTTGATGATGCTGCCTTGCATAAACTTTATGCTCAATGTACCTTCACAGTTTACCCATCTATCATTGAAGGGTTTGGGATGCCGATCATGGAAAGCTTATGGCATGGTCGGCCTTGTATATGCTATGAGCAAGGCGTCATGGCAGAAATTGCTGCTCAAGGCGGTTGCCTGACAACTGATGTTACTCAAGCGGAGAAACTAGCGGAAGCTATTTATCAGTTGGCTACTGATCATGATCTTTATGCACAACTATCCCACGAGGCGATCAGTCGCTATATCAAAACTTGGGATGAATATACTCGGATATTTATTGATATGCTACAAATACATTCTTATCAATTTGCAACTGACCAACCGCAGGCAAAGGTCCCTTCTTGGCAAGAAATTCTCTATCCTGACTGCTTATGTGAAAACTGGCAGATGAATGAATCAGAACGAATGGGATTAACTGCCATTTTACATCGAATTAAGCCCGATTGTGCTATCGAAATAGGCACTTATAAAGGTGGCAGCCTATCCTTAATTTCACAGTATGCTAAAGTAGTATTTTCTATTGATATCGATCCGTCTATCCCAGAAAAATTTAAGCAGTTTAGTAATGTCAGTTTCTTTACAGGACCTTCGCAAATCATTTTACCAGCACTACTACAAGAACTTGATAAAGTAAACATAGCTGTTGACTTCGTATTAATTGACGGCGACCATTCAACTGAAGGAGTTAAGCGTGATATTGAAATCATGCTGAATTATATCCCTAAGAAGCCAATGTTTATTATGCTCCATGATGGATTTAACCCTAAATGTCGCCAAGGTATGCTGACCGCTAATTGGGAGAAATCACCCTACATACAGTGGGTCGATTTAGACTTTATTCCTGGGCGTGTTGTTGAACATGGTGGTGGCGGACATGGGGAAATGTGGGGAGGATTGGCATTAGCTTATTTCCACCCAATTAAAAGATCTCAAACATTTCAAGTTGATGCTTCTTCAAAAGAAATATTTAAACGTATGAAAACATTACAATATCCTAATTTATAAAAAGGAGCTTTATAGAAAATCAAAGGCGCATAAATATGAAAATTCTTATCTGTTGCAATGTGTACCCACCAAATTTTATTGGTGGGGCTGAATTAATTGCACATCAACAAGCACTTGCTCTCACTAAACTAGGACATGAAGTACAAATCTTCACAGGAGATACTCAGGTTGCAGGAGAACGATATAGTTATCACGAAGAATTATATGAAAACCTTAAAGTTCATCGTATTCGCCTTATTAATATAGACTATGATCCTAACTATATCTGCTTTTCACATCAGGAAGTTGAAAAACGCTTTATTCAATTATCAAGAAAATTTTGCCCTGATATCATACATTTTCACAATATTATTGGTTTGTCTGTTACTATTCTTCGAATAGCTAGGGAGCTCAATATAAAAACTATTTTGACCTTACACGATTACTGGGGGTTTTGCCTTAAGAATACCATGATGAAACGTGAGAAAATTACCTGTGGAGACTACTCTCGATGCGAAGAATGCCAATCAGTTATTAATGACGGTATGAATCGCCGTATTCCGATAAGATTAAGGCAAAACTATTTTAAATTAATGATAGACCAAGTTGACTTTTTTATTTCACCGAGTCAATTTCTCGCCGAAATGTACTTAGCAGCTGACATCAATAAAGAAAGGATGAATATCATATGGAATGGTATTGATTTTGACTACTTTGATGCTATCAAGAAAAAATCTCACAATAATATTGTGCGTTTTTCGTTCTTTGGCTATTTTGGCCGTCATAAAGGTGTTGCCACATTAATAGATGCGCTTCTTTACTTAAAGAATAAGCATTGTGTTCAAATTAATCTGATCGGTGATGGTGATGAAAAGCTATCATATATTGATCAATTAAATAAAAATAACTGTGCTAATCTAGTAAAATTTTGGGGAAAGCTAGATAATAATCAGGTTTATAAAGCTTATGCAGAAACTGATGTTCTTGTGCTTCCATCGATTTGGCGAGAAAATCAGCCTGTTTCAATTACCGAAGCAATGACAGCCGGAATCCCACCTATTGTATCTAATATGGGAGGAATGCCTGAAATGGTTGAAGATGGAAAGACTGGCCTAACTTTTGAAGCTGGTAGCTCTCAGGATTTAGCTGAGAAAATGGATTTTCTTATTGATCACCCTGAACTAAGGCAAACATATGGGAGGGCTGCTAAAGAAAAAATGCGAAATAACACTTTCGAAAATCAGGCGAGGAAGCTGCTAGCACTATATAAATCTGATCCTCCCACATACTATAAAAATATAAATAGCTGTACATTGATTCTATGTGTTGGCCATTGCTTTGATTCTAAATGTTCTACAGCATTGAAACTCCTGCCTTATTATCTAGACTACAATTCAAGCCCCCTGTTAGTTATGGCGGATTGGGTCACAGAGCAACAATATAAGCAAGCCACACTAATCTGGATAGTAGATCCAAAAATATCAATCAATGATATTCAGAAGTTTTTTTGGCTTGAACTACCATTTCTCGTTCCAGGAGAAAATAAAAATCTCGTAAATCTATGCTGCGTAGGTAAATTTGGGTTGTACTATAATGATGAACATGAAGCAGCTGCCTGCATCAGATACTTTTTACGAGGAAAAATTAAATGATCTATAATAAGTTTTTATTTGATCACATATATAAAGCAGGAGGAACCACTCTTGAACGTGTTTTTCAAAAAATATTAGGCCATGAAAACGTAACTTTTGGTTTAGTAGATAGGGCTCAAAATGCAATTAAACAATACCATAACTATGCAATGATTACAGGTCATTTTTGGTTCGCGCCTAACGAAAAACTGGATACAAATCGCTATTATTTAACCATGTTACGCCATCCAGTTGACCGAATCTTATCTCATTATTTCTTTGCAAAAAATGATGTTTCCGCGCGGGGCGGAAATTTAGCGATTGAATTAGCTAAAACAATGTCACTCGATGAATATGTGTTTAGTAATCAATCTCAAATTTCCGAAATCATTGAGAATTTCCAAACCCATCATTATTTACAAATCGAATGGAATGGTTCAGATCAACTTACTGACGACACCCAACTTGAACTTGCAAAAAAAGCCTTATTACATTATAAGTTAGCGGGGGTTTTTCATCAGCTAACCGAATTTATTGATGTTCTCTGCTATGAATGCAGGTGGCCTGTAGTTAGAGAAATTCCCCGAGTCAACATCACTAGTAAACGACCTAAACTCAGTGAGATTGATAAAAAAATCATTCGTCGCTTAGAAGAACTTAATCAACTTGATATCGCGCTTTACGAATATGCCACACGAATGTTCAATGAAAAAAAGCGCCAGATTCTGCATGAATGCATTGAACAGCGGAATCAGGAAATTTACAACTTACCTACCTTACTACCCCATCAAGGTGCCCTACTACCTCAAAACTTTCCCCCTGAAGAAGAAGAGAGAAAACCTGCAACCGAAGTATTACCTCCTGCTAATTTTGGCAATCGCCAAGTAGAAATTGTTGATATCGAAATTAAAGGGGTAGTCTCGCTTACAAATACCCTTTTCAGCAGCGAAGAAATCGCCATCCGCGTTGTCTTTCGCGCCCATATTGACGTGGAAAATCTTACAGTCGGCATCCACATTCATGATTGTTTTGGCCGATTAGCTTTTGGCACTAACAGCGAATGCTTGGGCTATACCCTGTACGTCCATGCTAACGGCGTTTATTTTGTGGATTACCGCTTTCGCAATGACTTAGGCATTGGTGTATATACGGTTGGCGCTGCATTGCACATCGGTAGCAGCCACCTCAGTAGTTGCTTTCATTGGCGCGATGAGGTTACCCAATTCCAAGTGGTCGGCAACATCGGCTATCATTTTGAAGGCGCTGCTAAAGTTTATCCACAATTGCGCTGCGGTATATTAGATGGCAATCCTACCGATATTCAAATCCTGCCTGCTGCTCACGATTGGCCACGGCTGCAACAAATCGCTATCCATACACCCAAACTCACGGAATTCCGCGCTCAGATATGTTTGCTGCAAGCATTGGAACAATTGCATCCGAACGAAGTTGTCGCTATTGAGGCCGAAATTACTAACACTAGCGGCCAAATTTGGGGCAGCACTGGCCAGAGTCCTGTACATCTCAGCTACCACTGGCAAAACCTAAGTGGAGAATGGCTGGAATTTGACGGCTCACGCACTCCCTTACCCTATGATATCGCCCCTGGTAAAACTTTCCGTCACTACCTGACCATCAAGTCTCCATCCCAGTCTGGCGACGCTCTGCTACAACTTACGCTAGTTCAGGAAGGAGTCGCGTGGTTCGACAAGCAGGGCTATCCACCACTGGAAATCCGGGTACGAATTGGAGAATAAAAGTAGTTCATTGAATAATTCCAATTGCTTGTACATTCCACAATTCGTATATCGCGGGACCACCGAAATACAAAGCCTTCCGCTCATTATCCAGTCTATAAATGCATCTTCAGTTTTCGACATGGAGCATGGCCATGAAGCACCCTCACCCCGGAACTGCGCGACCGTTTGCGCCAGGAATTGCCCGGCTGGCTGCGGGAGGATCCCGAATTTCGCCAGTGGATTCTCAACTTCACCTGCAACGAATTCACCGACCGTAGGGAAACTGAAAGCCGGTTTGACCGCATACTTGACGAATGCGTGGTGACTACGAGGCGCAGGAGCACAAATGAGAAGAATAAAACCGTAAATCTGACGCAAAGATGGGCGAAACAGATCGCAAAACCACCGTCTCCACAAGGAAATAATGGCGATGGCGGATCGGCTGGACCGTAAGGTCGGTGCTTTGGGTGCGCGCTGGGGGTCTGTTGTCGGAAACCGCTTTCCGCGATGGACTGGCCGCTATCCTGGAAAAAAGCTTTGGCGTCGAAGTGGTCAATATCAACGACGACGACGAGGGCGTGGTATTCGGCCGCCCCGATCAGGTGGAGTTGGATATTCTGATCAAAAACGGCCTATTGATCGCCTGCGAAATCAAATCCTCAATGGACAAAGCAGGATTGTATATCTTTTCGCGCAAGGTCGATTTCTACGAACGCAAACACCAGCGCAAAGCCAACCGTCGGCTGGTTATTACCCCGTTCCTCGACCCGCGCACCGCCGCCATTCCCGAAAAGTTGAGCATCGAAGTGTTGTACACCGATCCTACGCAAATACGGGTAGATTGAGTCTCAACTTTACCTCCCTTTGAAGATAGGGCTATTAGATTATTCAGAAATGATCGGTGCTGGAAAACGCAAACTACTCCATCACTGTACCCTACCTCTCCTTAACCCAGGGAGGGATATTTTCAGTGAATCCAAATAAATCATATGGTTAAAAACTGAATTTTATGAATCAAACTCTTGCTCGTTCCCTACTGGTTATCGCCCTGTTCAGCATTACCGTAGCCATCACTGCCTGCTGTGATCGGAAATCCCAGGAACAATCCAAGATCACGGCGGCCACGGTAACGCCCATCGCGCCACCCACCACCGCTACGCCGCCAGCGCCGGAATCCTACCTCACCACTCTCGCTGAAGGCATCGACTTCACTAAACGCGGCTATCCGACCTTTATTGCTGAAGTGACCGGCGTGTCTGGCTATGAGCCCTGGGGCCGTTGGACCGACAGCGCCAAGGCCACTTTTCGCTTCGCCCAGCCGCTACCCAAGCAATTCACGTTGGTCATTCAAGCTAATGCCTTCGGCCCCAACCTCGGCGAAGCGGTCATGGTCAAAGTCGGAACAGCGCAACAGGCATTCAAAATCACCGAACAGGGCCAAATCCAGCGCCTGGACTTTAACCTAACAGAACCGGCGAACACGATTGAATTGTTCATCCCCAAACCGACCAGCCCCAAAGATTTACAAAGTAGCGATGACCCGCGCAAACTTGGCTTAGGTTTGATCAAACTGCAAATCCAGGCTGACACCTCTCAAGCCGCGACTTCTCCCTACCGGGCCAGCATCACTGCTTCCGTCAACCAGCTTGAGATCGAACGCGGCAGTTTCGCCACGCTCTCGATGACGGTCACTAATCAAGGCTCCACCCCCTGGAACAACGTACCGCCATCACCTTTCGCCCTGTCTTACCACTTGCTGGATAGCAACGGCGCCACTCTCAAATACGACAACCCGCGCACCGCCTTCCCCCAACCGGTTTTGCCCGGCCAACAGGTAACCTTGGTGCTCAAACTCGATGGCAATATCTTTCCCAGCCCTGGCCAGTATCGCCTCGTTTTCGACGTGGTCCACGAAGGCAAAACCTGGTTTGCCCAACAAGGTTCTCCGATTCTCACCCTGCCCGTCCAAGTAACCGAACTGCAAGCTCCGACCGTCGCACCGACCAGCTTGCACCAACCATCCGAATCGACGTTGGAAACCGCCTATCCGGAATTCGGGCAGTTGTGGAAGCTGATTCGATTCACCCTCAACCACGCGCATGTAGATTTCACTTTGGACAATCACCATTATCAAGGCTTTGTCGCGGGCGGTGGTTATCCACAACTATGGGCACGAGATAGCGTTACTGTTCTGCAGGGCGCTCGCTGGTTTTTTGCCAAACCTGCTCTCAGCGACTGGATCGAATTACATCTCGGCCATCAGGGGGCCGACGGCAATATCCGCGACTGGGTCAACGCCAAGGGCGATGCCGACAAAAACACGGTCGAAACCGATCAAGAAACTTCCCTAGTCAGCGGCGCGGCAACCTATGTTAAAGCCAGCGGCGACCGCGCCTGGCTTGGAAAAGAAATCAACAACATCAAAGTCCTCGACCGCCTTGAACATGCGCTCGACTACGTCTGGGAACACAAGCGCGACGCCGATAGTGGTTTGCTTAAAGGCGCTCACACTATCGACTGGGGCGATGTCCAACTTGGTGGCAATCCGCAGGACGCCATCTATGCCGACGATAAAACCATCTGGACCGTCGACATTTACGATCAGGCCATGTTCGTCCTCGCTGCCCATGACCTCGCTTGGCTCTGCCAACAAAACAAAGAACCTCAATGTACCCAGCAATGGCAGCAACGCGCCGACTATATCGCCCAGCAGACCCGCACCACGCTCTGGCAACCCGACAAGGGTTACTTCCGTATGCACCGCCACCTTACCCCCTACCAGCATCCCTTCAACGAAGACGACATGTTCCCCATGGGCGGTAACGCTGTCGCGCTCGAAGCTGGCCTTGCTACTCCGGACATGGCGGCCAGCATCATCCGCACCGCTCTCGACCGACAAACCGCTTACAGCTTCACGACTGTCGGCGCAGGCCCCCTTCCGCCCTATCCCGATAATTACTACGCACACCCCGCCGTTACCAAAGCTTATACCTACCAAAATGGCGGACAATGGGACTGGTTTGCCGCTCGCTTGGTTCTGGAAATGTACCAAAATGGCCACAGTGAGGCCGCCACTCGCGCTTTGCGGCAAATTGCCCAACAAGACGTTAAAAATAGCGGCATTTACGAATGGGAAGATAAAACTGGCAACCCCAAAGGCAGCGCTTGGTACAGTGGCGCAGCGGGAGTACTGGCTCGCGCCCTAGTCGAAGGTTATTTCGGCATCGACGAACGCCCCGACCGTCTTAGCATCGCCCCCCACCTAAAGGACCAACCGGGACGCATTGCCCTGCGCGAGCCGGCTTCAGATCGGCATATTGCCTACGACTACCGCTACCAAGCGCAGGAGCCGCATCTCAGCCTGCAGCTATGGAGCAATCATCCCTGCCCATGCGACTTTGCTATTACCTTACCTACCAAGCTGAACGCCGCAAAAGTGCTAACCGTTAACGGTCAACCGCAACCGTTCGAAATCAGGTCCAAGAGCGAAGATCGGCAAGCCACCTTCACGCTTTCCAACCTATCGCCAGAGACGGTGATCGAGATTCGCTAAGAGGGGTTGGAATCTTTAATTCCAACAGCGATGGCAACTCCCACTATAATCGCACCCCATCAAAAGCTCATAAACCTGTCGCTTGCGGAGTTTATTTGTGGTTAAAACCGCTTTTATCACGGGCATCACCGGCCAAGACGGTGCTTATCTGACCGAACTGTTACTTGACAAAGGCTATCGCGTCTATGGGAGCTACCGCCGCACCAGTTCGGTCAATTTCTGGCGCTTGGAAGAGCTCGGCATTCACAACCACCCGAACCTCGAACTGGTGGAATACGATCTGACCGATCCTGGCGCCAGCATCCGGCTACTGCAACGCATCGAACCGGATGAGATCTACAACCTTGCCGCGCAGAGCTTCGTCGGCGTCTCGTTCGAGCAACCGGTGACCACCGCCCACATCACCGGTTTGGGAGTCCTGCACCTGCTGGAAGCGATTCGCATTGTCAACCCCAAGATCCGGTTTTACCAAGCCTCCACCTCGGAGATGTACGGTAAAATCCATGAAATGCCGCAAACGGAAACCACGTTCTTCCATCCCCGCAGTCCCTATGGTGTCGCCAAGCTATTTGCCCACTGGTCGACGGTCAACTACCGTGAATCCTACGATCTGTTCGCCTGTAGCGGCATCCTGTTCAATCACGAATCCCCTCTCCGCGGCCAAGAATTCGTGACTCGCAAAATCACCGACGCTGTTGCCAAAATCCACTTGGGTCAGCAGGAAACGTTGGAATTGGGCAATCTCAACGCTCAACGCGATTGGGGCTACGCCAAGGAATATGTCGAGGGGATGCACCGGATGCTCCAACATGCTGAACCGGATACCTACGTGCTGGCCACCAATCGAACCTGGACAGTCCGCCATTTCGTGGAACTGGCTTTTCAAGCGGTCGGTATCCAGATCGAATGGCAGGGCCATGAGGACAGCGAACTGGGCCGCGATGCCAGCACGGGCCAAATCCGGGTACGGGTCAACCCCAAATATTATCGCCCCTGCGAGGTGGACATCTTGTGCGGCAATCCACAAAAGGCCCGCGACCAACTCGGGTGGACCCCGACCACGACCCTGGAGGAACTCTGTCGGTTGATGGTGGAAGCTGATCTGCGGAGAAGCCGACGTGGTTTCTCCTTCTAAGCGAGTTTTGATCACCGGGGCCAATGGCTTCACTGGCCGCTGGCTCGGCGCGCATCTGAGCGAAGCCGGTTACCAGGTTTACGGCCTGACCCAACACCCGGCGCGGACATCTGCCGAGATTCAAGCCGACCTCTGCGATCCCCCCGCCTTGCGTGCGGCACTGGAAACCGCGAGACCGGACTATATCGTCCATCTCGCCGCCATCACCTTCGTACCGCACGGCGACAGCGCCGAAATCTACCGAGTGAACCTGTTCGGCACACTCAACCTGCTCGACGCCATCCTCGCGGTTGGGCTACAACCCCGCAAGATACTGATCGCCAGCAGCGCCAACGTCTACGGCAACCCGGCGGTGGAAATCATCGACGAAACTGTCTGCCCGGCTCCGGTCAACCACTACGCCAACAGCAAGCTGGCCATGGAACACATGGTTCGCACCTACGACGACCGCCTGCCACTGATCATCACCCGTCCCTTCAATTACACAGGGGTCGGCCAAGCTGAACATTTTCTCATCCCCAAGATCGTCGCCCATTACCGTCAACGCCAGCCGGTTATCGAACTGGGTAATCTGGAGGTGATCCGTGACTTCTCCGACGTGCGGTTCGTGGTCGAGGTCTACCGGCAACTGCTGGAAAGCGATATCCAGGGTGAAACTGTCAATCTCTGCTCCGGCGCGGGCGTAACGCTCGGCGAGATCATCGAGAAAATGAACGAGATCGCGGGTTACGCCATCCAGGTCCGCGTCAATCCCGCTTTTGTCCGCGCCAATGAAATTCATCGGCTGATCGGCGACAATCGCAAGCTGCGTCGCCTGATCGGTGCTATCCCGGCCTTCCCCATCGACGCTATTCTGAGTACCCTCTATCATCACTCGACTTTGTCGTCGGGTTAAACCAACATCGTTGATATCCATCAGACCGACCCTGCGAGCACCCGGCATGGACAGTGGCCACTTCCCCGCATGAAATTGATCCTGAATGTCGATGCCATCACCCATCCGCTTACAGGTATCGGCCAATACACGTTGCGGCTGGCCCGGGGGTTGCGATCCCATTCGGCGATCGAGGAGACCCGCTTCTACTCGGCATACCGCTGGATCGAAGATCCTGAACAGGTTTTAGCGGCCAATCGGCCGATCGCCCGGATCCGCCGCTGGATTCCTTTCAAACCCTTAGCGCTCAATGTGTATGGCGCGGTGCGCAGCCGCGCGTTTCTCTGGCAAACTCGGGCGCTCAAGCACTATATCCTGCATTCTCCCAACTATATTTTGCTGCCATTCGACGGTCCGGCCGTCGCCACCATTCACGATCTGTCCTATCTACACTATCCGCAACACCATCCCCGCGAGCGCATCCTGTTCATGGAGCGCAACATGCCGCGCACCCTGGCGCAAGCCGCCGCCATCATTTGTGATTCCGAATTCATCCGCCAGGAAATCATCGCCATCCTGAAGGTACCTGCGGACAAGGTAACCGCCGTTCCACTGGGGGTCGACCGAGCCTTTCATCCGCGTGACCCCGAAAGCCTGCGTCCGGCGCTGGCTCGCCATCATCTCGACGGGCTCTCCTATCTGCTAGCCGTATCGACCTTAGAGCCGCGCAAGAACCTCCCGCGGCTGCTCGCCGCTTATGCCCGTTTGCCGGAGTCCCTGCGCACTCGCCACCCTTTGGCGCTGGTCGGAGCGAAGGGCTGGCTAAACAACGAGTTAGAACGACATCTAGCTCCCTTGGAACGCACCGGCCAGCTCCGTCGCCTGGGTTACGTGCCGGAGGAGGATCTGCACGCTCTGTACGCTGGTGCCCATGCCTTCGCCTACCCCTCGCTGTACGAAGGCTTCGGATTGCCTCTGCTCGAAGCCATGGCCAGCGGCGTGCCCGCATTATCCTCGAACTGTTCCTCACTACCGGAAGTCGCCGGCGATGCAGCATTGTTGGTCGATCCCGAGGATCTCGACGCCCTGACTATCGGCTTGGAACGCTTGCTCGGTGATGAACCATGGCGCGCTTGGGCCAAAACTCGCGGGCTGGAGCAAGCCAGTCGCTTCTCCTGGGACTGCTGCGTCGAGGAGACTGTCGCTGTATACCGGCGCTTGCTGGGAGAAACCGCGCATGGCTGACCGGTACACCGCCCCGCTAAACAAGGTTACAAATACGTCAGTTGTAAACACATCGTTCGAATACGATTCCGCCCAAAGGTCGCCAGCGTTCGTGGACGAGTTTGTCCAACTCTTGCGCTATCGCGATCTAGTCGTGCTGATGGCCGGTAACATCCTCAAAAACCGCTACAAGCGTTCCATGTTGGGCGTTGTCTGGATGTTGCTCAACCCCCTGCTGCAAACCATCGTGCTGGCTATCGCTTTCGGCGCCTTGTTCCGATCCACGCTACCCCACTATCCGGTCTATCTGCTCAGCGGACTGCTAGCCTGGAACTTCATGACGCAAACCGTTCAGTATGCCATGGGGGTCATGGCCGGCGGCGGTGGCCTGCTCAAACGCATCTACATCCCTCGCGCCACCTACGTGGTGGCAGTGGTCGGCAATGGCTTGGTCAACTTTTTGATTTCGGTGCTACCGCTAGCGCTTATCGTGCTGGCACTTCAGCATCCGGTGGGCGCCAGTTGGCTGTTTCTGCCGGTCAGCATCCTGGTCCTGACGGTTTTCACCCTCGGCTTGGCGCTGCTGTTATCTACCGCCTCGGTATTTTTCACGGACTCCATCGACATTTACCAGATCGTGATCCAGGCAGGTTTTTTTCTGACCCCGGTCATGTACCCGCCTTCAGTATTGCCGGAATCGCTGGATAGCTGGTTGCGCCTGAATCCGTTTTTCTCACTGATTGAACTGTTCAGAACACCGATCTACGGTAATGCCATCCCCGACGCCAGTCTGATCGTGGGTACCGTCGCGCTGGCCTTGACCACTCTACTGGCTGGCTGGGCGGCGTTTACCCGCAAGGCCGATCAACTGGCCTACCGGCTGTAAGCATGAACAGCTCGATGATCCAGATCGACAACGTGACGGTCCGCTTCCGCATCCCGCACGAGCGAATTCCCACCTTGCAAGAATATGCAATTCGCTGGCTGAAGCGACGCGGCGTTCGCTACACCGATTTCAACGCGCTTAATGATGTCAGTTTTTCGGTCGAGCAAGGCGAAACGCTTGGAATCATCGGCCCCAACGGCGCTGGCAAAAGCACTTTACTGAAAGTGATCGCCCGGGTCATCCGCCCCACTGAAGGACGGGTACGGCTACGCGGACGGGTGGCACCGCTGCTGGAGTTGGGCGCCGGCTTCGATTATGAAATGACAGGCCGCGAAAACGTGTTCCTGAATGGCGCAGTGCTGGGTTTCAGTCGCAGTGACATGGCGCGGCGACTGGATCGAATCGTGGAGTTTTCCGGGATTGGCGAGTTTATCGACGCCCCGGTACGGACCTATTCCAGCGGCATGGTGGCACGCCTGGGCTTTGCGGTGGCAACCGACGAGCAGCCCGAGGTGTTGATCGTCGATGAAGTGTTGGCAGTGGGTGATGCCGGGTTTCAGCGGAAATCGGCGGCCCGCATCCGCAAGTTTCGAGAAAGCGGATCGACCATCTTGGTGGTTTCGCATAGCCCTGCTTCCATCAAAGCTCTGTGTAGTCGGGCTCTCTGGCTGGAGCACGGCACCATCCGCCTGCTGGGACCGGTCGATGAGATCGTGGATCGATATTCATCGGTCTCGCCGTCTCCCTAGAACCTGGCCAAACACTCCCTTTCCAGATACGCGAGCGGAGCGACGAAATGCAGGTGATCGTTCTTGGAATGCATCGGGCTGGCACCTCGGCCGTCACGCGTCTGATCAACATGATGGGTGCTTATCTCGGCCCGGAGGATCAATTTCTACCGGCTACCGCCGACAACCCCAAGGGTTATTGGGAGCGAATCGACGTCCTTCAACTGCACGAATACCTGCTCGAAAAACTCCATGCCGATTGGTATCTGACGTCGGCAGTCGATCCAGATCATATCGACCCCGAACTGTTGAAGACGTTTACCCAGCGTGCCTGGAAAATCCTGCAAGGCATGGACGGTCACCGCCCCTGGGTGATGAAGGATCCACGGCTCTGCCTGCTGCTGCCTTTATGGCTGCCGCTGCTGGAAGTCCCAGTCTGCGTTCACGTCGTCCGCCATCCGCTCGCCACCGGCCGCTCCCTGGCAAAACGAGACGGATTTCCCTTGCACTTTGGCACCGCCCTCTGGGAACAGCACAACGCCCACGCCCTGTTGGCTTCGTCCGGCTTGCCTCGGTTTGCCTTGTGCTACGAAACCTTGATGGAACGACCGTTGGAAACAGTCGAGGTTCTGTACGACCGCCTTAGCGATTGCGGAGTCCAAGCGTTACGCCTGCCCACCGAACGAGAGATCCAAGCTTTTCTTGCGGGCGAATTGCAACACCACCGTGTCCTCGACAATGTGGATTCGAGTGGGTTGACCCACAACCAGACCGTGTTGTGGGAGGCGCTGAGAGATTCAAAACTGGATGTAAATCATGATGTATTAGCAGATCCCGCCCGGATTGTCCTACTGCGCGACTATGAAGCGCTACTCCAAGATCGGAACGCATTGCGCCAGCGTGATCTTCAGCTCACCGACGTTCAACAGCAACTCGCCGATACCGAACGGCAACTCGCCGATACCGAACGGCAACTCGCCGATACCCAGTCCGCTCTCCGACAAAAAGAAGCACAAACTGATGTGCTGCTTAAGAAAAACACTACCGACCTCAAATCACTTGAGCGACTGTTCGAAGCACTCTATCGCGACACACAACAAGCGTTCACGTCGCTGACGTGGCGACTCGGATTCAGCATCGCCGAAACCGGCCGCAAGCTCGGCCTATTGCATCGAACTCCGCTGGTGCAGGAACACATCGCGCAAATTGCGCGACACTACCAAGTGTGGCGCCGCCAGCAAGGACATGATACCGATCTGGATAACGTGCTAACCGAGGAAACTTTCGACGAAGCGCATTACCTGGCTCAATACCCCGATGTCCGGTTAGCCATCGAGCGCGGTGAATTCACCAGCGGATTCGAGCACTTCAAGCTGCAGGGATATCAAGAAATCGTTAGCGGCGCTCGGCTTTATATTCCAGGATTCCTATCGATACGGAGCAGGGGCGGCCTGGAAACCCTCGATCCGGATCATTGCCGGAAAGATATCGCGCGTTGGGCGCGGCAACCGTCGATATCGATCATCATGCCCGTCTACAACGTCGAACCGCGCTGGTTGGACGCAGCGATCCGGTCGGTTAAGCAACAGATCTACCCGAACTGGGAACTGTGTATCGCGGATGATCACTCGACTCGCCCGGAGACTCTGACCGCTTTACGCCAGATCGACGATCCCCGTTGCAAGGTGAAATTCTTGGAAAGTAACCTGGGGATCTCGGGCGCGTCCAACGCCGCGCTGGCCTTGGCCACCGGCGAATACGTGGGATTTTTGGATCATGACGATGAGTTGACCGCTGACGCCCTGTATCACGTCGTCAAGGCAATCAATGACCACGACCCCGACCTGATCTATTCGGACGAGGACAAATTATCCCTGGAAGGTTATCACCTGGAACCGCATTTCAAGCCCGACTATTCGCCGGATCTCATTTTGTCCATCAACTACATCTGCCACCTAAGCATTTATCGCAAAAGTTTACTGGACAAAAGTGGCCTTTTGCGCGAGGGTTTCGAGGGCTCCCAAGATCACGATCTGGTCCTGCGTGCGCTTGATCACACCGACCGGGTGCACCACATTCCCCGCGTGCTGTACCACTGGCGGATGATCCCCGATTCAACCGCCGCGCGATACGACAGCAAAAACTACGCTTGGGAAGCCGGCCGTCGTGCTATCGAGGATACTCTGCAACGGCGCAGCATCGCCGGCGAAGCGTTACTGGGCCAGTATCCCGGCACCTATCGCGTCAGGCGGGCGATCCAGGGACAACCCTTGATCAGCATTCTCGTACCGTTTCGAGATCATCCGGAACTGCTACGCCAATGCCTCGATTCGATCCTTGAAAAAACCACCTATCCAAGTTTCGAGCTGCTCGGGATTTCCAATAACAGTGTGGAACCGGCCACCTTCGCAGTTATGGAGCGTTATTCGGCGGCCGACCAACGCATCCGTTTCCTCCGCCACGATGTCCCCTTCAACTACGCTGCCATCAACAATTATGCCGCCACCCAAGCGGAGGGCGAACACCTGCTGCTGCTGAACAACGACATCACAGTCATCACCCCAGACTGGCTAGAAGCCTTGCTGGAACACTCACAGCGGCCGGAAGTTGGAGCGGTCGGCGCCAAGCTGTATTATCCCGACGACACCATCCAACATGGCGGAGTCATTATCGGAGTCGGCGGCATTGCTGGCCATTCCCACAAATACGCCCGGCGCATCGATTCAGGCTATTTTTCCCGATTGCACCTGATTCAAAACCTCAGCGCGGTCACTGCCGCCTGTCTGATGGTGAAAAAATCGCTCTATCAGGCCGTCGGTGGCTTGGACGAGCCACATCTGGCGGTCGCTTTCAACGATGTGGATTTCTGCCTGCGCCTGCGTGAAAAGGGTTATCTCAACGTTTTCACCCCTTATTGCGAGCTATACCACCACGAATCCAAGACCCGGGGTTATGAGGATACCCCACAGAAAAAGCAGCGCTTCGTCAAGGAAATCGCCTACATGCGAAAACGGCACGCCGCCATCCTGCAAAATGGCGATCCCTACTACAATCCTAACCTGCCGTTGGATCGCGAAGACTTCGGAATGCTCTGAATGCCGATCACCGAGATCATCCTGCCGGTCCATAACGGCCTAAGCCAGCTACGCGACGGCCTGGACGCGGTGCTGGCGTACACGCCGCGTCGCGACAGCCGGCTGTTCGTCGTGGACGATGCCAGCGATCCGGTTACCGCCGCTTGGCTGCACCGGCAGGCCGCCGCTCAACCCGACTGGATCACGCTGCAGCGCCACGAGGAAAATCTCGGCTTTTTGGCAAGCTGCAACGGGGCAATGAGCCAAGGAGATTCAGACTATGTACTGTTACTGAACAGCGACGTGCTGGTCAGCCCCGGCTGGCTGGAGCGGCTGCTCGCCCATGCCGAATCCGATCCGCGCATCGCGGCAGTCAATCCTCTTAGCAACCGCGCCGATAACATTGATCTACCGATGGCGCCTGGCGCCAGTTATCTGGCAATGAACGAATACCTAGCGACCGCGCGACGAGGATATTGCCACGATGTGGTCACCGGAGTCGGCTTCTGCCTGCTGCTGCGCCGGAGCGCCCTGCGCCAAGTTGGGCTGTTCGATCCGATCTACGGACACGGCTACTGCGAGGAATCCGATCTCTGCATGCGGTTGATTGCTGCCGGCTTCCGCACCGTCGTGGCGGAAGATGTCTACACTTATCATCGTGGTGGTGGCTCCTTTAGCGACGGTCACGAGCGTTATCTACGCAATCGTCGATTGTTCGATCAGCGCTGGGGCGCTGAATACCGCCGGCAGTTCCGCGCTTTCCGCCGCGCCGATCCGCTTCAACCGACGCGTCGGCTGTTCGCCTTGCCCACGCGCTGGGATCCCTTCCCGACACTTTGGCGAGGCGCACGCGAACTGCTCGCCGAATGGCGAGGACGGCGCTCGCCAGACAAGCTGGTCCGGCTGAGCCTTCGCCATTCATGGGCCATGCTCACCGCCCGCCGATCTCGGCCGCGCCGAGCACTCGCGCAACGCTTGACACCACCGGGGCGACTGCGGGTCACGTACTTGCTAGACCGCCTGGTGGTGGCAGGCGGCGTGCTATCCGTGCTGCAACTGGTGAACGAACTCATCCGATTAGGTGTTGAAGCACGGGTTGCGGCCCTCTGCGAAGATCCGCTGATCTACGACTGGCGCCCGCTGTACAGCCGACCGCTGATCTATCGCAATGTCGGGGAGCTGCTGGCCGAATGTCCCGACAGCGATGTGATTTTCGCCACACACTGGAACACTGCCGAATGGGTTCACCAGCTGTGGCAAGCTGGCCGAACCCGCGTCGCTGGCTATCTGATTCAGGACTATGAACCCTGGTTCTTTCCAGAATCGGCAGCGACACAGCGCGAGCGGGTGAAAATGGGCTACCGGCTGTTGCCCCGTCGGATTGTCATGTCGGATTGGCTGCGCGAACGATTGGCCGAAGAGGGCCATGACAGCGAAAAAATCCCGTTGGGCATGGATCTGGGGCAATTCTACCCGCGCCCGGTCACGCATCGCCCGCGATCGGTGGTACTGGCCATGGCCCGACCCGGTACGCCACGACGCGGTTTTCCCGCCACGATCGCCGCGCTGGCCCGAGTCAAGCACGTCCGCCCGGACACCGAAATCGTATTGTTCGGTGATCGATTTCTCGATCGGTGGGATATCCCCTTTCCGTTTCGCGACGAGGGACTCATCGTCCGCCAAGATCGGCTTGCCGAACTTTATTCTGAAGCCGATGTGTTTCTGGACGGCTCCGAGTTTCAGGGCTTTGGACGCTGCGCTTTGGAGGCGATGGCCTGCGGCGCGGCCTGCGTGCTGACCCATCTTGGCGGTGTGCTGGAATACGCTCGCCACGAGGACAACGCCTTACTGGCACCACCAGGACAGGCGGATCAGCTGGCGGACGCCATCCTGCGCCTGTTGGACGACCCACCCTTGCGCCAGCGACTGATTGCCAGCGGCTTGACCACGGCGGCGCGTTTCTGCCATCGCCGCGAGGCGCGCGACACCCTGGCCTGGATCGAAAGGGTCCTGGCTGCCGGAACCACGGCATGATCGCGGTTATCGTCATTAATTACCGGCGGGCTGCCGATACCTTGGAATGTCTCGATTCGCTGCTGCGAGTCGCCGCGCCGGCGTTTGACATTTTTCTGCTCGACAACGGCTCCGGCGCCGACGATGTCGCCCAACTACGCGACTACGTCTCCCGTCATCCCGAACGCATCACCTTCACCGCCTTCCCCGAGAACCTCGGTTTTACCGGCGGCCATAATCGGCTGTTCCAGCAGTTGGTTCCCAGCGGGCGTTACGACTTCTTTCTGCTGCTCAACAATGATGCGGTGGTCGAACCCGACTTTCTGGAGCGGATGTTGGCACGGATCGACCGGGCGCAACGGATGGAAATGGTGGCGGCGCGGGTGATGAAATACGCCGCCCGCGACCAGATCGATAATCTGGGGATCACCTTTTACAAATGTGGGTTGGCCTCCAATCGCAAATCGCCAGACGATCCGTTGCTTGGCCCGAGCGGCAACTGCGCGCTGTACACCACCGACCTGCTGCGCCAAATCCACCAGGCCACCGGCGAGTATTTCGATGATCAGTTTTTTTGCTACGCCGAGGACACCGACTTAGCGTGGCGAGCGGTTCTGCTGGGCTACCGCGCAGCCTATGCCGAAGACGCCTTGGTATTCCACAAGGGCTCGGTATCCAGCGGTGGACCAAACAGCGATTTCGTGCTCTATCACGGTATTCGCAACTCACTGTTCGTGTTGGTCAAGGATGTACCGGCCCGGTTTCTGCTCCGCAATCTATTCTGGATGCTGGTATTGCATGTCGCCATCCTGCTGCGCTATACCATCAAGGGTAAACTCGGCGTGGTATCCCGGTTATATCGCGATTTCTTGCGCGGTATTCCTGTTATGCGCCGCAAGCGGCAACCGATTCAGCAGCAGCGACAAATCCCACCGAGCGAGATCGGACAGCGGATTAGCCGGCTGTTCTATGAGCGTGGCTACGCGTTGGGCGCCCTCCGGGATCTGTATTGAAACCGGAAAATCAACTTCACCTTCCCCCACTACTCGTCCTGCTGATCTTGACGGCGGCAACAACCGGCTACGCCCGTTTCGTTCTGCACTATCCGCTTTGTGGTACCGACGAACAGAATTACTTAAAGATCTTTGAGTGGCTGGACAACGGTGGCTCGTGGCCGATTTCAGGGCCAGGCTACGCTGAACTGATTCTCCAACTGCGATGCTGGACCGGTTTGGATACCCGGTCGCTGGTGATCGCCGTCGCCGTTTTGAACAGCACCGTGATCCTTCCGCTCGGGCTGTGGCTGTGGTATCGCGTCAGCCTGGATAATGCTGGGTCAGCTTGGTCGTGCCTACCGTGGCTGTTTGCCAGCAGCTACTTCCTTGGCCCCTGGCTGGAAGGCCGACCCCAGCAACTGGGTATGTTGCTGGCCGCAGCGGGCGCCTGGGTAGCCTATCGGGACTTACGGGAGCGCGGGCGGTGTACTACGAGCTTTTTCCTGCTTTGGGTGCTGTGCTTCGGCTATCACGCCCTGAGCTTTATAGTACTGACCGTGTTGGTCTTTGGATTCTGGGCGCGACGGTTCGTCCAGAAGCGATCAACGTACAAGGCGCTGGCTGCCCTGTTGCTCGGGCTGAGTGGTTGCTTAGCGCTAGGCACGTTATGGTACCCGCTGATCTGGCTCGATATTCGTGTCAATCACATCCCCGGAACCCAGGTTGGTATTTTTTTTGGCGCTTTAGCGGTCGCGGCAGCGGGACTCCTGCTGCTACTGCATGAGTTACGCCGCCGCCGGCTCGGCCCTGGCCTGATCCGGCGGCTGCGGGCCGGGTTAACGAGGCCATTGATTCTCTGGCTGGCGGCGGGAATTACCGGATTCGCCTTAATCTGGCAGTACGCTTGGCTGAGCAATCCGTATAGCGGGGTAAACGTCGGGCAACTCGTTTGGTACCAGGGAGGTAACCTTTTACTAGCCGCGTTGTTTCTGTCGGGATTGCAACAGTTCGGCCAGGAATCCGCTCCGGAATTAGAGTTTTTCGTGGAATCCTGTGTGATCCTGGTGGTGTTCGGAGGAGTGTTCCTAGCGTTGACTCCCTGGTTGCGAGATCACAACTGGACGCTGCGAATTATATCTTACTGGACTTGGTACTCGGCACCCTTGGCTATGTTGGGATGGTCTCGGTTGCCCTGGCACTGGCGCTGGGGGTTACTGCTACTTTGCCCGCCCCTGCTCATCGGTGGATTGCATCATGTGCTGTATGCACCGACTTGGACTTGCCGGATCGGCGGTTAACATCCCATACATTTTTCATTCATAAAATCGGCAAAAACGCTCATATGGCTTTTTTATTAGACCTATGTATTATTAAAATAACAAAAATAGCATTATCTTAAATTCAGAAAAGGCATGGCTAATGAAAAAATATTTACTTGTTAGTTGTGGGCTATTAATGCTGCCCACTGCCACCGTCTGGGCCGGGCCGCTGCGCATGGCAGAACCCGATCCACCCTTGATGACCGATCAGGAGTCCCCTCGCCTTCTACAGTCGGAACCGGTCGTATCCGCTGCCGCTGCCACTGCTGAGTGGACTTATCACCGAACCGCCGACGGTCTACATCCCGACGGCAATGAACAAGCATTGATCTGGCTGATGAACCATGCGCGGCAAAATCCGGCCACCGAGGGTCGATGGCTGGCCACTGAATCGGATCCCGCCGTCGCTACGGGTCGAAATTATTTTCAAGTTAACACCACGCTGCTGCAAAGCGAGTTTGCCGGTTACGCCGCCAAACCGCCTGCTGCTTTCGATGCCCGGCTTTATCAGGCGGCCAAGATTCATTCCGACGATCTGATCGCCCGCGACACTCAAGATCACGACCAGCAATTCGATCAGATCAGCGCAGCGGGCTTTCGCTTCACTCAGTGCCGGGGCAACGTGTTTTCCTACGCCGATAGTGCACTGAACGCTCACGCCGCCTTCAATATCGACTGGGGTCCGGGCGATGGCACGGGCATGCAACCGGATCGGGGACACCGTCTGGCTATCATGGCGATTGACGGTGACTACACTAATGTTGGCCTCGCCGCAGTTCCCGAATCTAACCCAGCCACGCAAGTTGGTTCCCTGGTCATCACCGGCAACTACTGTCACGCCGCCGAAAACGGCAGCGATCACTTTAATGTGTTCGTGGTCGGCACAGTCTGGCAAGACAAAAACAGCAACGGCCGTTACGATCCAGGCGAGGGTTATGGCAACGTCATGGTTCGGCCCAGTCAAGGCACCTATTACGCTATGACGGCGGCAGGTGGCGGTTATGCCATCCCGATAACCGCCAGCGGTGCCCTGACCGTCAACTTTTCCGGCGGTGGTGTGGCGGATGCCAGCCGCAGCGTAACCGTGAATGGCAGCAGCGTCTTGTTGGATTATCAGGTGAACACTACCGGGTCTGGGCCGACATCGACTTCCACTCTGTTAACCAATCTTTCGACGCGGGGCTGGGTTGGGACGGGAGACAGCGTGATGATTGGAGGTTTCATCATCAGCGGGATGGCCAAGAAGGTGCTGATCACCGCCAAGGGACCTGCCCTGGCAGACGCCGGCGTGCCGTCGGTGCTGGCCGATCCCAACCTGACCTTGTACGATTCCAGTGGCCAAGCGATTCTTGGCAACGACAACTGGGGCACGGCTGCCAACGCGGCCGAGGTTCAGGCGCATTCTGCCCGGCCGCGCTACGCTCAGGAGGCGGCCATCCTGACCACACTCAACCCCGGCGCTTATACCGCTATCGTGCGTGGCACTCACTCCACCACCGGCAACGCCCTCGTCGAGGTGTATGATTTGGAGACCAATGGCGCGGCTCGACTGACCAATCTTTCGACGCGGGGCTGGGTTGGGACGGGAGACAGCGTGATGATTGGAGGTTTCATCATCAGCGGGACGGCCAAGAAGGTGCTGATCACCGCCAAGGGGCCTGCCCTGGCAGACGCCGGCGTGCCGTCGGTGCTGGCCGATCCCAACCTGACCTTGTACGATTCCAGTGGCCAAGCGATTCTTGGCAACGACAACTGGGGCACGGCTGCCAACGCGGC
>Ga0209607_1000144_pt1 | contig 61989 bp, 55 predicted proteins | sample AD_UKC117_MetaG_FD_184413 | JGI IMG/M metagenome (GOLD analysis project Ga0209607, IMG submission 184413) | Active sludge microbial communities of municipal wastewater-treating anaerobic digesters from Hong Kong - AD_UKC117_MetaG (SPAdes)... | ecosystem: Engineered > Bioreactor > Anaerobic >... | reverse complement strand
TTTCCTTTTACCCGCTAAACCGCTCCGTGGTGGATCGTTTCCTTTTACCAGCTAAACCGCTCCGTGGTGGATCGTTTCCTTTTACCCGCTAAACCGCTCCTTTGCAAGTGAGCGGCTTTTCGTGTCCCCCAAATCCCCGCTCCCCCACATCCCCCCACCATCATCCTTACATTCCGCCAACCCACCCCTTTGTCATCCTGAGAAGCCGCAGCGACGAAGGATCTTGAAACAATCTTGCGGCGATAAGAGCCGCTCCCCCGCTCGGTCATTTATCTAAAGCATCAATCAACTAAAATAACCAAAAAAGCAGACGAACAAAGATGTTCGCCTGCAAATTAATACAATATCCCTACTCGCTGAACCGACCTACGGTTCATCCCACCAGTTATCGCCGGGGTTGAATGGCACACCGCCGCCTTCACCGCTTCCACCGGGGTAATCGGGCCCGCTCCAAACATCACCGGACGCGGTAACGGGATCCGCAGCGTCAACCTCGACGAAGCAAATCTCAGGCAGAATGTATAATCTCTTTTCCATCGCGTTACCCCCGATTCACGGAATTTTATGTGGAACAGCCAAACAAACTCCCCACTCCGACGCTTATTGTAGCACAACAAAACAAAGCTGTAAAGTGTGTATTTATTAACTAAAAGGTAAATAAAGAGATCAAGGCCAAAGAGATCCAATTCATCGGATCTCCTTGGTCTTTGCAAATCATTGCCTTACGGTTTTGTCGGGACAGTCTTCTCGGCGCGGACGTACTCCGCGAAGATGTAGCCCTTCTCGCCGGTTTCGGGAATCTCGACATAGTAGTAGTCGCCTTCTAAGTAGTAGATATAGACGACCTGACCTTGGTTGAACTCGCGTATAACCTGAGAGTCTCCGGATGCTCCCTTGCGGAACGCGACTATGGTTGCGGTGACAACACCCTTGATGGTGTCGGTGGGTTGATTGCTTGTTTCGCCGCCGACGGTGACAAGATCCTTGCGGATGTAGCCATACTTATTGTCAGTTGATACCTTGACAAAGTACCAACCATTGACCTCGGTATAGATCTCAAGCGCGACGCCTTTGTCGTAGGTGCCAACCTTGTCGTAGGCCGTCCCGGGACCCGAACGCATATTGGTGGGCTGCCCGCCCGTCGTGCCGGCTTTGGCGTTCTTCTTCATATCCTCGGTAGGCTCGGTCAAGACATTGGTCGTATCCGTTGTACCCGAGGGCGTTGCTCCGCCATCGGAGGTTGAGGGTGACGTACTTGAATCAGGCGTCGCGGTGCTGTCCTCATAAGGGGTAGCGGTTGAATACTCAAACGGGTCCGCAGTAATGGTTGGAGTTGCAGAAGGCTCGACAGAGGGGCTTGCGGAGGGCGCGGCCCCGGAGCCGCAGCTTCTAAAACAATTGGTGCCCCAGAGGAGCAATATCACAGCTACGATGATTATCACGACTCCAACAATCATGATGATGCCTTGAGTTGTAATCTTAATCTTGCGTTTGGCCATATATACACCTCGCATTCACACTTTCTATCTATATAATACAATATAATTTCATGTTTTCATAGCCCTTTTTTCAATTTTTGCAAAATATTTGTTTATTTTTCGTTAATTTCCAGTATTCGCGGCGCCGTAAACGATGCATCTAAAGAAAATTGTTGGACGAAAGAATATGCGCTGTAAATCTTTCAGGAAATTCTGCATAACAATATATAAAAAAATAATCGAAAATTGATAGAAAAAGGCGGCACAGCATGTTATAATACATCTTGGAATATTACGTGTTCATCAAGGAGGACGCTAATGGAAAAAACAACGACAATTCCGTTCAAGGGAACGCCTGAACAGGAAGCGCAGCTTAAGGCTGTAATCGAGCAGCACAAGGGTCAGCAAGGCGCAATAATGCCCGTGTTGCAGCAGGCGCAGGAGATCTACGGATACCTGCCCATCGAAGTTCAGCACATGGTAGCCGAGGGTCTCGGTTGCTCGCTGGAGCAGGTTTACGGGGTTTCGACCTTCTATTCATGGTTCAATCTTGAGCCCAAGGGCGCGCATCTTGCAAGGGTCTGCCTCGGCACGGCTTGCTACGTTCGCGGTTCTCAGGACATCATTGAGGCGATGGAGCGCGAGCTTAATGTCAAGGCGGGTCATACCACCCCGGACGGCAACTTCACTCTTGAAGCCACACGCTGCTTGGGCTGCTGCGGTCTTGCTCCCGTTATGGTCATTGACGGCGAGGTTTATGGTCGTCTGACGCCTAAACAGATTCCCGAAATACTTAAAAAATACCGCTAAAGAGGCTGACTGTTTATGGATATCCGCCGCATAGCCGCGATACTCAACGCAAAGACCTGCTGTGACGATCTGCTTCTTGACCAAGAAGTGGAGAACGCCTGCGGCAGCGACATGATGAGCGATGTTTTAGCTTTCGCTTTGGACCACGGCATTCTGCTCACCGGCCTTGTCAACGCACAGGTGATACGCACCGCACACATGATGGATATGTACTGTGTGGCATTTTTGCGCGGCAAGACGCCCACGCCTGAGACCTGCCGCCTTGCCGAGGAGAACGGGATAGCCGTTCTTTTGAGCGAGATGGGCATGTACGAGGCCTGCGGGCTTCTATACGAACAGGGGCTTGGACGTAAATGACAGAACCGCTAAGCTTTAGCTTCAACGTTGACGGCCACAACTTCACCTCCGCGGGAGAAGCTTCCGTTCAGGTGAAGAAGCTTTTGCGGCAAATGGGATTTCCGAACGACCTGATTCGTCGGGCGTCCATCGCCATGTATGAGGGCGAGATCAACATGGTCATCCATGCGCGCGGCGGCGTAGCCACTCTGCTTGTGGGCGACGATCTCATCGAAATCATACTCAAGGACGACGGCCCCGGCATTCCCGACGTCGCGCTTGCGATGCAGGAGGGGTATTCCACCGCTCCCGACAACATCCGTGCGTTAGGCTTCGGAGCGGGCATGGGTTTGCCCAACATGAAACGCTACTCCGACAGCATGGAGATAGACTCCACGGTCGGCGTAGGAACGACAATCAAACTCTCTTTCAAGGTGTCATAATGGAGTATCAGCACTCGGTATCCCTGGACAAGGAAAAGTGCAAGGGCTGCACCAACTGTATCAAGCGTTGCCCGACGCAGGCGATTCGCGTGCGCAACGGACAAGCGGTGATTAACCCTGCCCATTGTATCGACTGCGGAGAATGCATAAGGGTCTGTCCCTACAAGGCCAAGACTGCCAAGTTTGATACGCTTGCGGAATTGGATCGCACCAAGTATCTCATCGCGCTGCCTGCGCCGTCCCTGTTCGCTCAGTTCACACACCTAAACGACGCGGACTATGTGCTTCAGGGGCTGGTCGATATCGGCTTCAACGACGTCTACGAGGTGTCCAAGGCGGCGGAGATTGTCACGGAGTACACAAGGCGGTATATGAACCGTCCCGATGTAAGGAAGCCCGTGATAAGCTCGGCCTGTCCCGTGATAGTTCGGCTGATGTCGCTGCGCTTCCCAAGCCTTGCGGAGATGGTCATGCCAATGATTCCTCCGATAGAGCTTTCGGGCAGAAACGCCAAGGAACGCGCCCTAAAGCAGCATCCGGAGCTTTGCGAGGATGACATTAGGACGGTGTTCATATCGCCCTGTCCCGCGAAGGTCAGTTGGGTCAAGAACCTGGGTCCCGACGAGGAAGCGGTAGTGGACTACGTTGTTTCGATAAGCGAGGTTTACTTCGCTCTGCTTGCGGTGATGAACCGCAGCAAGGCTCCCGAGGTTTCCACCGAGTCCGGCATGATAGGTCTGGGGTGGGCGGCTTCGGGCGGCGAGGCGACTTCTCTGATGAACGACGGCTATCTGGCGGCGGACGGCATAGAGAATGTCATAAGGGTCTTGGACAGCATAGAGAACGGACAGCTGCATGATTTGCAGTTCGTCGAGCTGAACGCCTGCGCGGGAGGCTGCGTCGGCGGCGTCATGACGGTCGAGAATCCCTACATCGCGAGGGTAAGGCTGCAAACACTCAGACGCTATCTGCCGGTTTCGCGCAATCGCCTTCAGGTGACCAAGGCGGAGCTGCCGTACAGCATCCCTCAGGATATGCTGACCTTACAGCCTATGCAGTACAGCAACGCGTCGGTATTGAGCGGGGATCGCATGGAGTCCATTCGCATGATGGCGGAGATAGAGCGCATCGCGGCTTCGCTGCCCACGCTGGACTGCGGCTCGTGCGGAGCGCCGACCTGCAGGGCCTTTGCCGAGGATGTGGTAAAGGGCGAGGCTGATATCAACTCCTGCATAGTCCGTATGCGTGAAAAGCTTGCGGCGCTTTTGAAGGAGAACGAGGGAGAGAGTAAGAAATGACGGTACAAGAGCTTGCCGAAGGTCTGTCCTTAACAGCGCTGAACGTGGCGGACTCAGAGCGCGAGGTTTGCGGAGGTTATGCCGGAGACCTGCTGAGCTGGGTCATGGGCAGGGCGCAGTCGGGTGACGCATGGGTGACGATAATGTCGAACATGAATGTTCCCGCGGTTGCCCAGCTGACGGACGTGGCCTGCGTTATCTTCGCGGAGGGCGTTACGCCGGCAAGCGAGGTAATCGCGGCGGCAAAGCTGCATGAGCTGAACCTCTTTACCACTAAGGAGGATGCTTTCACGGTCTGCGGACGCATCTATGAGGTCTTAAAATGACGGCCTTCCCCTGTGACCTGCACGTTCATTCCTGCCTCTCGCCCTGTGCGGAGGACGATATGACGCCGTGCAACATCGCGGGGATGGCGTACCTGAACGGGCTTGCGATGGTGGCCCTGACCGACCACAACAGCACCCGCAACTGTCCCGCTTTTTTCAGAGCGTGCGAGGAATACGGGATAACGCCCGTGGCGGGCATGGAGCTTACGACGTCGGAGGACATACACCTGCTGTGCGTTATGCCTGACCTTGAGACCGCAGAGCGTTTCGAGAGCGTTGTGGCGCCGCGCAGAATGCGTATTCCAAACCGACCTGACATCTACGGTATGCAGCAGGTTATGGGTGCGGAGGATGTGCCGATTGACACGGAGCCGTACTTTCTGCCCGCAGCTGCTGACATAGCACTGGAGGAAGCGGTAGGCATCGTTTCCGAATTGGGCGGGGTCTGCTGGCCGGCGCATATCGACAGGGAGGCCAACGGCATTCTGGCGATACTGGGAGCTTTTCCAGATGAGCCGGAGTTTAAGGCCTGCGAGCTGCATGACGCGAAGAACGCCGAGCTGGCCGAGGGGCGGTACTGCCTAGTCTCATCGGACGCGCACCGCCTGTGGGAGATAGCGGACGGAAGCTTTTCGGTCGAGCTGCCCGAGTGCAGCGCCAAGGCGCTGATAGAACGTATCAAGGAGCTTTGAGCATGAAGGAACTGTCATTGAACATTCTTGATATCGCGCAGAACTCCGTAGCCGCCGAAGCGACTCTCGTTACCATCGCCTTAAAGGAGACCGAAAGAACGCTTGCCATCACCATAGCCGACAACGGCAAGGGGATGAGCGCGGACTTTGTGAAAAGCGTCACCGATCCGTTCTCGACCACAAGAAAGACGCGAAAGGTAGGTCTTGGGCTGCCGCTTTTGAAGCTCGCGGCTGAGCAGGCGGGCGGAGATATGAGCATACGGTCAGTGCCGAGAGCCATAGATCCCGAAAACTGCGGCACCATGGTTACGGCAAGCTTTGACAAGGACAACATAGATTTTACGCCCTTGGGCGATGTGATCTCTACCGTGACTACCCTTATACAGGGCTGCCCCGATATAGATTTCAGGTTTACACACGAGATGCCTGACAAAACGGTTTCGCTCGACACGGGCGAGCTTAGGGAGGTACTCGGAGAGGATGTGCCTTTGAATGAACCCGAGGTTCTGATGTGGATTGGGGAGTCGCTGAGGGAGCAGTACGAGGGCTAAAGGAAAAAGGACAGGGCATCGATTGGCAAGGTCGAACAAAGGAACGCGGATATAGGGCAAAAGCTTTATATATAGGAAATACACGAAAGGATGAATGATATGAAATCACTGGAAGAACTCGCAAAGATCCGTGAGCGCATGAAGGACAAGGTCGCGCTCAGAGAGGGAGAGAACGAAATTCGTGTTGTAGTTGGCATGGCAACCTGCGGTATCGCAGCGGGCGCTCGCCCCGTGCTCAACGCATTCGTGGAGCAAGTCGCCAAGCAGGGTCTGGGCGATAAGGTCACGGTAACACAGACCGGCTGCATCGGCATGTGCCGCTATGAACCCATAGTCGAGGTATTTCAGGGCGGAGATAAGCGTACCACCTACATCAAGGTTACGCCCGAGATGGCAACCGAGATCGTTGAAAAGCACCTCAAGGGTGGAAAGCCCATTATGGAATATACCATAGGCGCGGCGGAATAAACGGAGGAAGTATAAATGATTCGCACACACGTTATGATTTGCGGCGGCACGGGCTGTTCTTCGTCTAACAGCCATGCCATCGCCGATGCAATGGAGCTGGAGATCGCGAAGAAGGGTCTGTCGGACGAGGTTAAGGTTGTCCGTACAGGCTGCTTCGGCCTTTGCGAACTCGGTCCCATTATGATTATCTACCCCGAAGGCACCTTCTATAACCGCGTAAAGCTTGAGGACGTCAGTGAGATAGTCGAAGAGCATCTGCTGAAGGGCCGCGTGGTGGAGCGTCTTGTCCACCACGAGACTCAGGGTGAAGAAAAGGTCATCCCGCCTCTGCAGGAGACCGGCTTCTACAAGAAGCAGCGCAGGGTTGCGCTTCGCAACTGCGGCGTAATCAACCCCGAGGAGATCGACGAGTACATAGCCATGGAAGGCTATGAGGCTTTGGGCAAGGTCTTGACAACCATGACCCCGCAGGAGACCATCGACCTGATGAAGGCTTCCGGTCTTAGAGGCAGGGGCGGCGCGGGCTTCCCGACCGGCATGAAGTGGCAGTTTGCCGCCAACAACAAGGCCGATCAGAAGTACGTCGTCTGCAACGCCGACGAGGGCGACCCCGGCGCGTTCATGGATCGTTCAGTGCTTGAGGGCGACCCTCACGCGGTGCTTGAGGCAATGGCCATCGCGGGCTATGCCATCGGCGCGTCCAAGGGTTATATATACGTTCGTGCAGAGTACCCCATCGCCGTCAAGCGTTTGGAGATTGCCATCAGGCAAGCTCGTGAGTATGGTCTGCTGGGCGAGAACATCTTTGACACGGGCTTCTGCTTCGACATCGAGACCCGTCTTGGCGCGGGCGCGTTCGTCTGCGGCGAAGAAACCGCTCTCTTGACCTCCATCGAGGGCAACAGGGGCGAGCCTAAGGCAAAGCCTCCGTTCCCCGCGAACAAGGGTCTGTTCGGTAAGCCGACTATCATCAACAACGTTGAGACGCTTGCCAACATTCCTCAGATCTTTATCAAGGGGCCGGAGTGGTTCGCATCCATGGGCACCGAGCGCTCCAAGGGCACCAAGGTGTTCGCGTTGGGCGGCAAAATCAACAATACCGGCTTGGTCGAGATTCCCATGGGCACGACGCTGCGCGAGATCATTTATGACATCGGCGGCGGCATTCCCCAGGGCAAGGCGTTCAAGGCCGTGCAGACCGGCGGCCCGTCGGGCGGCTGTATCCCCGCTTGCCATATGGACACCCCGATCGACTATGATAACCTTATCGCCATCGGCTCCATGATGGGCTCAGGCGGTATGATCGTCACCGACGAGGACACCTGCATGGTGGACTTCGCCCGTTTCTTCCTTGACTTCACCGTCGATGAGAGCTGCGGCAAGTGCACCCCGTGCCGCATCGGTACGCGCCGCCTGCTTGAGATGCTCGACAAGATTACCTCAGGCAAGGCGACCTTGGAGGATCTGGACAAGATGGAGGAGCTGTGCTACTACATCAAGGCGAACGCGCTGTGCGCTCTTGGTCAGACCGCTCCTAACCCCGTGCTGTCCACGCTGCGCTACTTCCGCGACGAGTATGTAGCTCACGTCGTAGACAAGCGCTGCCCCGCGGGTGTGTGCAAGAAGCTGCTTCAGTACACCATCCAAGAGGACAAGTGCAAGGGCTGCACCATGTGCGCAAGAAAGTGCCCCGTAAACGCCATCAGCGGCAAGGTCAGAGAACCGCATGTCATCGATCAGGCCAAGTGCATTAAGTGCGGGACCTGCCTTGAGAGCTGCAAGTTCAATGCCATCATCAAGAAGTAAGGAGTGCCGATATGGATAACATCACTATGAAAATAAACGGGATCGACGTGGAAGTTCCGGGCAACGCCACTGTTTTGGAGGCGGCAAACAAGGCCGGTATCCGCATCCCCACCCTGTGCTTCCTTAAGGACATCAACGCCATCGGCGCCTGCCGTATGTGCGTGGTCGAGGTCAAGGGAGCCCGTTCCAACCCCGCCGCCTGCATTCAGCAGGTAGCTCAGGGCATGGAGGTTCAGACCAACACCCCCGCTCTGCGCAAGGCAAGAAAGACCACCTTGGAGCTTATCCTCTCCAACCACCGCATGGACTGCTTGGGCTGCGTTCGCAGCACCGACTGCGAGCTTCAGGCGCTGGCTCAGGAGTTCGACGTAGACCCGCACAAGTTCGCGCCCTCCGTCGAGATGAAGCCTGACATCGACGATTCCGCGATTCACCTCATCCGTGACAACTCCAAGTGCATACTGTGCCGCAGGTGCGTCGCGGTTTGCGAACATAACCAGCACGCTCACGTCATCGGCGCGAATGCGAGGGGCTTTAGAACCCACATCTCCAGCGCGTTCGAAATGCCGCTTGCCGACACCTCCTGCGTCAACTGCGGACAGTGCATCGCGGTTTGTCCGACGGGCGCTCTGACCGAGCGCGACGACACCGGCAAGGTGTGGGCAGCGCTTGCGGACCCCACCAAGCACGTCGTCGTCGGCCCCGCTCCCTCCGTGAGAGCGCAGCTTGGCGAGTGCTTCGGTATGCCGATAGGCACGAATGTTGAGGGCAAGCTTATCGCCGCTCTGAGGCGCTTGGGCTTTGACAAGGTGTTCGACGTCGATACGGCGGCGGACGTTACCATCATGGAGGAAGGCACGGAGCTTCTCGGCCGTCTCAAGAACGGCGGCACGCTGCCCCTGATTACCTCCTGCAGCCCCGGCTGGATCAAGTTCTGCGAGCATTACTTCCCTGAGTTCATCCCGAATCTATCCAGCTGCAAGTCACCGCAGCAGATGTTCGGCGCGCTCGTCAAGAGCTACTACGCCGAGAAGGTTGGTATCGACCCCAAGGACGTCTTTGTCGTATCCATCATGCCCTGCACCGCGAAGAAGTTCGAGGTGAAGCGCCCCGAAATGACCGCGACCGGCTATCCCGACGTGGACGTCTCCCTGACCACCAGAGAGCTCGCTTCCATGATCAAGCGTGCGGGCATAGTGTTCACCGAGCTTGCCGACGAGGAAGCTGATCCCGTGTTCGGCGTAGCGTCAGGCGCGGGCCACATCTTCGGCGCGACCGGCGGCGTTATGGAAGCCGCTTTGCGTACCGTCTATGAGGTCGTCACGGGCAAGACCCTTGAGAGGCCTGAGTTCACCGCGGTTCGCGGCGTCGAAGCCATCAAGGAAGCCGAGTATGACCTTAACGGCACCGTTGTGCGCGTTGCGGTAACTTCGGGCTTGGAGAACGCGTACAAGCTGCTCAACATGATTAAGAACGGCGAGAAGCAGTATCACTTTGTCGAGATTATGGCTTGTCCCGGCGGCTGCGTAAACGGCGGCGGTCAGCCCATACAGCCCGGCTATGTTCGCAACTTCACCGATCTTAGGGCGGAGCGCGCAAAGGCGCTGTACAGCGAGGACGAGGCCATGACCCTGAGGAAGAGCCATGAGAACCCCGTCGTTAAGGAGCTGTACTCCACCTATCTTGGCGAGCCGAACAGCCATAAGGCGCATGAGCTTCTGCACACCCACTACGAGAAGCGCCCCCTGTAATTAAACAAAGAACCGACCGAATAGGTTGACAAGGCAGGCCGCGATGTAAGCAATCGCGGTCTGCTTCATCATTTTTGGGAAAAGCCCCTTGCCATACTCTTTTGAGAGTGCGCCCAAGGCCGCGAAGCAGGGAGGGCAGAGCGTTTGGAATATGAGAAAGCACAGCCATGAAAGCGGAGTGAATACCGTGCTTAGGCTGTCGCTCTCCGTGAGCATCAAAAGGGCGGCGCAGGAGGCTTCCTTTGCGGCAAGTCCGCCGAGCAGGGCCGTAAGCGCGATGGGGGAGGTAAAGCCCGCGGGACGAAAAATCGGGGCGATGAGGGCGGCAATGCGGTAAAGAAGGCTTGCTTCGGGATTATCGGTAAACGAGAAACTTGGTGTGACGCGCCATAGGAGCCACATCAGCACGGACGCCGCGACTATGACCGTTCCTGCGCGGGCAACAAAGCTGAAGATTCGTTCGGACAGAAGCTGAGCTATGTTCCACAGTGTTGGCATACGGTAGGGGGGAAGCTCCAAGGCGAAGGTCGAGGAATCGGAAGCGCGTTTGGGGCGAGCGACCTGCGCGACGCCCAGCGCTATGCTGAAAAGGTAGATACCTAAGGGAAGGAAAAAGCTTGCCCCAGGGAGTACGCAACGCGCCAACAGGAGCATAAGCGGCAGCTTTGCGGAGCAGGGGCAGAAGGGCAGGAGCAGCAGCGCACGGCGCCGCGAGGCTTTGTCCTCTATGGTTCTGCAAGCCAAGGCAGCGGGGACGCTGCACCCAAAGCCCATGATAAGGGGGATTACGGCGGCGCCCGAAAGCCCAAGCCTGCGCATGGGTGTGTCCATGGCAAACGCGATGCGGGCGAACACGCCGCTGTCCTCCAGCAAGGCCATAAAGAGATACAACAGCGTAATCTGCGGCAGAAAGCCCAACAGCCCCGACACGCCCGCCCATATGCCCCCGCGTATAAGGGAGTAGAGCCAAGGCGGAAGAAGCGGTTCAAGGGCTTGAAGCGAAACCAAGGCAAGGAGCTTTTCCACACCGCTTGAAAGGTATGAACCCAAAGGGCCGAAGGTCAGATAGAAGATGAGAGCCGCGACCGACAGGGCAACAAGACAGCAGGCAAAGGAGTGGGAAAAGAGCGCGTCCGCGCCCAAGGGAATGGCGGAGCCACCCTTTGTACATGCGGCGGCAACGCGCCGCGCAAGGGTGTAGCGTTCCTGCGCGTTCTCCGTGCGTATGCGCGGCTGCGCCGATATGCCGATGGGTGTGCGTTCTATGGCGAGTCGGAGCTTGTCAAGTCCAAAGCGCGTCTTGGCGCATACGGGGACGGCGGGCACACCGAGCGCGGCGGAAAGAGCGTCGGCGTCGATATGGAAGCCCCTCCTGTCCGCCTCGTCAATCATGTTTATCGCAAGCACCATGGGAATATCAAGCCGCATAAGGTCTATGACAAGGGACAGCCCTCGTTCCATGGCGCAGGCGTTGAGGACGACAAGAAGCAAGTCAGGTCTGAATGACAGGAGCTGCTCACGCGAAACGCCCTCCTCGGAGTTGGTCTCCGACAGGGCGCATAAGCCCGGAAGGTCGGTTATGAGTATGGGACTTTTGCGCATTCTGCGCGTGCGGTGGGAGACGGTTACGCCGGCGCGATTGGATGCGCGCTCATGCGCCCCGGTCAGGGCGTTGAAAAGCATGGTTTTGCCCGAATTGGGCGCGCCGCAAAGATAGACGTTCACAATATGACTATATGACAGACGGGGAGGGCGATATTTGCCGATATAGGTTTTTCATCAAACAGGATGAAAAAGAAACTAATTAAGGTTTAGCTGTCCGTAATCGTTCGAGCCGAAGCCGACGACGCTGCCATCCTCAAGCATCACAATGGCATGAACGCCTGAGAGCGCGACTGCCCGCACTCCTTGAAGCTCTAACAGGGCTTGAGCAAGCGCCTGCCCGCCCTGCCCAATTGGGTAAGTGCAGAGAGTGCCGTCCGAGCGCACGCCCACGAGCAGGTTGGAGCTTGCCGCGAGCGCCGCGACATTCGTCCAGGAGCTGAGGTCGAAGTTGGGCGAGACCGCCGTTCCGTCGGCTTTCAGACCTGCGACCCAGCCCGCGCCGGCGGTGGCGCAGCAGAGTTGGGTCATGCCTGAGATTTCGGCGGAGCGCAGGCTGCAAAGCATACCGCCATCGGTTCGAAGGGCGCAGACGACTATGCCGAGGGCTTTAATCTCGCTTATGTTCGTCCATCCTGAAGCGGATTTGAAGTCGCTGAAACCCGTGTGCAGCAGTACGCCGTCCTTGGTCAGCGCATAGCTGTCATGATAGCCTGCCGCTATCATGACGACGTCGGTCCATGACGAGACGCTGCATTGTCCATGACTGTTGTCGCCCACCGCCACAACCGTTCCGTCGGCGCAAAGACCGAGACTGTGGTAAGCTCCGGCGGCTACAGCCGTGATATTGCTCCAAGCGGTGACGCCGCATTGTCCATGGCTGTTATCGCCCGCAGCCTTCACCGTGCCATCGTCGGTGACAAACAAGCTGTGATAAAAGCCTGCGGCAAGCCTTTCCATGCAGAGCTTGCCACGAGTTTCGTTCATGAGTTCGGCCTGTCCTACCTCATAACCCTGAGCCATGGCAAGCGCCAGCTCGGGGTTGCTCTCACCCGTTATGAGTATTGCAAGCCCCGTAGCCCTCTCCAAAGCGTCCTCATAACCGCCGAGCGTCAGGAAGCCCTCAAACGCTTCCTTTAACTCCGAATTGGATTCATACTGCGCGGCAAGGGCGTAGCGACAGGCGTCGCGCCTGCTCAGGGCGTCCTCATAGCCGCTTATCGAAAGAAAGAGGTCGGCGGCCTCGGCGTATTCACCCTTGTCACAGGCAAGCGCGGCAAGCTCATATACACATTGTAAACGCCGCGTTTCGGAGTCCGAAAAGTCGCCCAAGGCGGCGAAGGCGTCCCTCGCGCCCTCATAGTCGCCCGCGTCATACAGAGTGGCGGCGCGTTCGTAGCCCACCGTGAGCAGCACGCGGTTGGCGTCCTCATCGTCCAAGTCCTGCGCAAGTTCCTCGGCGCGTTCAAAATTATTCTCCGAAAGCGCCTCCTCTGCGGCGTTAAGACGGAACTCATTCGCATGGCTGTACAGGTAGTATCCGCCACATGCCAAAAGAGCCACCAATACGGTGCAGAGCGGAATCGTTATGGCTAAAAAGCGTTTGTCCTTTTTCTTCAAGCGCATGATCACCTCGTAAGATACTTAGGGACGAGCTGCCTAAAGTACTTGCCGTTGAAGCCGCCGCCCGAGGTCAGCACAAAGAACACCTCGTCAATGTCATATTTGTCTATGTATTCCTCTATGGAAAGACCCGAACTGCCCCATGAGAAGTAATCCTCGCGAAGGTCCACGGAATGAACCTCGTCATAGTAGGGGCAAAGATAGGGGATGAAGGCATTGCCGAAGGAGTTGCAGATGACAAGGCAGCTCCTGCCCGTTTGCGAACCCGTGACAAAACGCCGCCACGGACCTCTTGTGCCGCCGAGGTATGCGGAGTATCCGTTGCGCGTCGCGTCCATGAAGATGCTTTCGCGCCACACGCCCGAGGATCCCGTGGTGTAGCTCTGCACGGGAAGGCGCGTGTTGAGAATTTCTATCGTGTCGGGGTGAGTCTTGGCGGCAAGCGCGGGGTCGTCTATGACAAGCGAACCCCTGAAGGTCGAGGACACGGTGTAATCATAGTCGTTATAGTCGAGCGTCGGCACGTTGGCGCGTTCAAGCAAGGCTTGCATGACGTAGCAGGCAGCTCGCGGAGTCCAATGGTGATCGGTGTCAAAATACAGCCTTTCGCCCGCCATCAGTCTGTCGTTGAGTATGTCCATGACGCTCAAAACGATGATGCGCGAATCCGTACCCGCGTCTACTACCGCTTCAACGTCGCTTCCCCAGCCTGAATACTTGCCGCTTTGGGTGACCTCAAGCGCGATATCCGAATCGGGGCTTTGCACATAGTACACAAGTCCGTCCGAGGGCAGCAGCGCCAATACCTCCTCAAGCGTATCTATGGCGTTCGTTACGGCTTCGTAAGTAAAGGCGTATATGCGGGAGTGACTTCCGTCAGTCTTGATTTTGTACATTTGCCGCAGCTCGTCTTGCCCCATGGTCATGGTGGGAGAGGGAGCGGCCGTAACGATTGCGGCAGCGAACGTTGGGGTGGGAGTTGCGGGAGCTTCGCTCACGTCGGGGGGAACGGGCGTTGACGTGGGCTTGTTGGTGCAGAACACTATTTCGATTTCCTCGGAGCGTTCGGAGGCCTGCGCTTCCCGGACGTCGTCGGTGACATTAGGCTCGGGCTCATATTCGCCGCCTAAGGCCTCCTGCACAGCTTGCGAATTGCCGCCCGACTTGCCTATGGAGAACATATCCATGACCTTAGAGCTGAACAGAACTATCTCGCTTCGCCCAAGCATGGCGTCCGACAGCCAATCCTCGACGCCTGTCATGAAGCTGCCGTCCGTCACGGCCTCAAAGCTGAACACGGGTACGCCCGCAAGCATACGGTTCTCGGTCTCGGACTCAACGGGCTCGCGCCTTGCGAAGGCGCAGACCAGTATCGCAAGCGCCATCAGCGCCGCGATCCAGATGTATACGAATACGAACGAACCCTTGTGCTTCATATCAAAACCTAAAGTAGATGAAGGGATTGTAGCTTTGTCCCACAAGGAAGCAAAGCGACAGCAGCACGATTGCGCTCAGCAGTACCGTGCCGACAAGATAACCCGCCCGCGCCAATTTGCGGTTCCTTGACAGCAGTTTCTTGAAGAAGTCTATGATAGGAAGCGCAAGTATCATGGCAAGGGGCAGGAACAGCGCGTATTCCTTGAGGACCTTTACGGCGGTATCGTCTATGAGCGCCGCGCCGTTTAAGCCTATCATGGCGGCAAGGTGATTGCCAAGCAACCCAAGGTCGGTGTAGTAAAAAATAACCCAGCCTACGAGAGCGAGCACGCAGGTTACGACACTGCCAAAGACGCGGGGAAGACGTTCCTTTACGGCCTTGGGTATGCTCCTGTCAATCATGAGCAGGGCAAACCAGAACATCCCCCAAATGATGAAGTTCAGCCCCGCGCCGTGCCAAAGCCCAGTCAAGAGCCAGACGACAAAAAGGTTTAGTACGTTTCGGAGCTTGCCGCGCCTGCTGCCGCCTAAGGGTATGTAGACGTAATCGCGGAAAAAGCTGCTTAACGAGATATGCCATCTTCGCCAAAACTCGGTGGGACTTGCGGAAATGTAGGGGTGTTCAAAGTTCTCCTTATACTTGAAGCCGAGCACGCGCCCCAAGCCTATGGCCATGTCAGAGTACGCCGAAAAGTCAAAGTATATCTGCAAAAAATACAGAAAGCCCGAAAGCCACGCGCCGGTGACGCTGAGCGCCGCTCCGGACGCGAGATCAAAGCCCTCCAGCGCTGCGCCGCAGATGTTGGCAAGCAGCACTTTCTTGCCGAGTCCCAAAGCAAAGCGACGCATACCGCCCGTGAAATCATCGGGAGAAACCTGTCTCTTGGCAAGGCCGGTCTCTATGTCGGAGTATTGTACTATGGGGCCGGCGATGAGCTGCGGGAAGCAGCAGACATAGAGCAGCAGACGGAAGGGGTTGCGTTGAAGCCGGACCTTTTCGCGGTATACGTCTATGGTATAGGTGAGAACTTGGAAAGTGTAGAAGGATATGCCTATGGGCAGCCGTCGCTCCGTCATGGAAAAACCGAGGCCGAAAAGTCCGGAGAAGGAGTTGACGAAGAAGGCGGAGTACTTATAGTAGACGAGGGCGGCAAGGGAGACGCACACGCCAAGCAGCATAAAGATTTTTTTGTTGCGCGCTGTCTTGGCAAGGGTTATCCCAAAGGCCGCAAGGTAGTTCACGAGTGTTGTTTCCAGCATGAGCAGTACCATGACCGGTTCGCCCCAAGCGTAGAATATCAGCGAGAATACGAGGAGGACGGCGTTGCGATATCGGATATCTTTGCAAACAAAATAGAGCAGCAACAGCAGCGGCAGAAACAACAATAGAAATGTCAGCCCCGAGAATACCACGCCACAACCCCCAACAAACGCAGTAAGGGAATTATAGCACTCTTTCCCTATTCCGTCAATCATACCCGAATGAGTATGCCAAAAGCAAGCGCCGTCGGGTATGACTAATTGCGTGGAATCGGAAAAAATATAACCGCCGCGAACGTTGCTGTTTATGCAGCGTTCACGGCGATTATTTCACAGGTCGTCCGCGTCCTGCACAGGGTATGTGCCGTCGTCGGCCATTCCCGTATAGCTGCCCTGTACGTCTATCGGGCCGTACTGGGGTACGCGGAGCAGATGCGACAGCAGCTTATGTGTCCGCTTGTCCATTTCCGCCTTGTCCATGGTTTACCAGCCGAACTTGTCGAAACCGCGGTTGAATGCGGGAAGCTTCTCTTTGCTGTCTTCGCGCTTCTCGTTGCCGCGCTTTTCGCGCTTGCTGCGATCGCGGTCGTTATTCTCGCGCCCATAGCCGTAGTCGCTCTCATTAAAGAATGACATATTCTACCTCCTGTGTTCGTTCGGAGAATTCTCCGACAGCAAGAGTATGTCCTTCATGCTGACGCGCTATACCGCATTGTCAAAACATGTCAAAAAGAGAAATCTGATTCTTTTTCGGCAAATCCAAAAAGCACCCGCTCGCTTCAAGCGCGGAGATTACGCCCGTATTCGCGCCCGTGACCTTGGCGAAATCCTCAATGCTTGAGAAGCGACCGCCGCCGCGCTTTTCCGCTATACTCAAGGCCGCGTTGCCGCCAAGCCCCGGCACGGCGTTGAACGGCGGGCGAATGGCTCCGTTCTCCACGGTAAAGCGCAGAGCCTCCGACTTGTATATATCCACAGGCAGCAGCTCTATGCCCCGAAGATTCATCTCATACACGACCTCCAATATGGTAACAACGTCCTTGTCCTTGGCTGTCGCCTCGGGGCCGCTGAGCTTAATGATGTTTTGCAAAATCCGTTCGGGGCCGCCCTCCGCCTGCGTTATGTCGAAGGCGTCGGCTCTTACGGTGTAGTACACGGCGTAGAACTCGGCGGGGTAGTGCCGCTTGAAGTACGCCACGGAAAACGCCATCATGACATAGGCCACGGCGTGACCTCTTGGGAACAGATACTTTATTTTTTTGCATGAGCCTACAAACCAAGAGGGTACGGCGCAGTCCGCCATGGCCTGCTCCCACTCCGCGGTTATGCCCTTGCCCTTTCGCACCTTCTCCATAATCTTGAAGGAGAGGCTCGGCTCCATGCCCTTGGAGATGAGGTAGTTCATGATATCGTCTCTCGCGCAAATGACCTCGGAGAGTTTCGCCGTTCCGTTTCTGACCAAGGGCTCGGCGTTGTTCAGCCACACGTCGGTGCCGTGAGTAAGCCCCGCGATGCGAACCAGCTCCTCCATGGTCTTGGGGCGTGTCATCTCAAGCACCTGCCGCACAAAGCCCGTACCGAACTCGGGAACGCCTATGGTGCCGACCGTGCAGCCGTCAAGCGCGGACAGGTCTATGCCAAGCTGTTCTGCGGATGAGAACAGGGACAGCGTCTCAGGGTCGCCTATGGGTACGTCGTGCGGACTTACGCCCGTCAGATTCTCAAGCATCCTTAGAGCCGTGGGATCGTCGTGACCAAGTATGTCTAATTTAACCAAGCGATCGTCCAAGGCATGGAAGTCAAAGTGCGTGGTTATGGTATCTCCGCCAACGCGGTCGGCGGGGTGCTGCACAGGTGTATAGTCGTAAATCTCGTCCTCCTTGGGGACTATGACTATTCCGCCCGGGTGCTGCCCCGTGGTGAGCTTGACGTTGGTAACGCCTATCTTAAGGCGCTCCACCTCGGAGGAGGAGAGCTGCATATGAACGGCGTCGCCGTAGCTCAACACATACTCAAACGCCTTCTTATCGGCTATGCCCGAAATCGTACCCGCTCTGAAAGCGTGACCGCGTCCGAACATCTCCTCAACATATTTATGCGCCACAGGCTGATACTCACCTGAGAAATTCAGGTCTATATCGGGGGTCTTGTCGCCGTTGAAGCCCAAAAACACCTCGAACGGGATGTCAAACCCCATCTTGCGAAGCTTGGTTCCGCAGTTCGGGCAGTCCCTGTCGGGCATGTCCGGCCCCGTTTGATACAGGGTGCGATCCACGTCGAAGTCCGTGAAATGACAGTTGGGGCAGTTGTAGTGGGGGGCAAGCGCGTTGACCTCGGATATGCCCGCCATGGTCGCGACAAAGGACGAGCCGACCGAACCCCTTGAGCCAACTATGTATCCGTCGCTCAAGGACTTTTGCACCAGACGCTGTGCCATGAGGTACAGTGAAGCGAAGCCGTTTCCTATGATGGAGGACAGCTCGCGCTCAAGCCTCGCCTTGACGACGTCGGGCAGGGGATCGCCGTATATCTCATGCGCCTTCTTGTAGGAGCGATCTGAAAGCTCCTGCTCGGCGTTGGGAATCTTGGGAGCGTGAGTGCCGTCGGGGAAGGCCTTCAGCGTGTCACAGCTGTCCGCGATGGCGTTCGGAACGTCGATAACGACCTCATGAGCCGCGGCTTCCCCAAGGTAGGAGAACTCCTCCAGCATCTCCGCAGTGGTTTTTAAGTACAGCGTGGGCTGATATTCCGCGTCGGAATAGCCCTCCTTGTACAACAGTATCTTGCGGAATATCGCGTCCTCGGGTTCAAGGAAGTGTACATCGCCCGTCGCCGCGACAGGCTTGCCCAATTTGTGGCCAAGCTCAAATATGCGGCGATTGACGTCCCTTAGCGCGTCGTCGTCCTTGACGGCGCCCTCGCGCACCAAGAAGGAGTTGTTTATAATGGGCTGTATCTCCAAGAAATCATAGAAGGAAGCTATGGACTCCGACTCCGTGTCGCTTGCCCCATTCAGTATTGCCTTGTAAAGCTCGCCCGCGCAGCAGGCGCTGCCGATGATAAGCTCCTTGCGAAACACCGACAGCATACTTCTTGGAATCTGCGGCTTGGTGTGGAAGTGGTCAAGGTGCGAAAAGCTGATAATCTTGTAGAGGTCGCGCATACCCTTTTGGGTGCGCACCAATATGATAACATGATAAACGGGGGCGCGCTTGCCCTTGACCATGGGTGCGGAAAGCTTGGGTGTGACCACGGGCAGCTCGGTTTCGCCCGCAGCTTTCAGCATATCCGTAAGTATGAAGAAGATGGAAGCACAGGAACGAGCGTCATCGACGGCGCGGTGATGGCTGCCCATGTCTATATTGAAGTATTCGCAGAGGGTATCCAGCTTGTGGTTTATAACCTCATCGTGAACGAGATAGCGCGAAAGCATCAGCGTGTCCGCGTAGGGGTTGTCAAAATCGAGGCTGAAGCGTTCGCCATGCAGACGTATGAAGCCAACGTCGAAGGCGGCGTTGTGTGCGACAAGCAGGCAGCCCCTTGTGAAGGCGTGAAAGCGCGTCAGAACCTCACGCGAGCGGGGCGCGCCCACAAGCGTCTCGGTGGTAATTCCCGTAAGCTCGGTGATTCGCGGCGGGATAACCACGCCGTCATCTATGAAGGAGTGGAAGCTGTCAATCTCAACTCCGTCACGGTACTTGACCGCGCCAATCTCGATAATCTCGCAGCTCTCGGCCTTTAGGCCCGTGGTCTCTATGTCGAATACCACGCACTCGCCGCCCATCTTCATGGGTACGGTGTCAGGCACAAGATAGCCCTCCACGCCGAAAATCGCCTTAACGCCCGTCGCGCCCTGCGCCTTGTACGCCTCGGGGAAGGCCTGAACAACGCCATGGTCGGTCACGGCTATCGCCTTATGCCCCCAGCGCTTCGCGGTATTGAAGGCTTCGGTCATGTTGGTTAGGGCGTCCTTGGCGGACATGCGGGTGTGCAGATGCAGCTCAACGCGCTTCTCCTCGGAAGCATCCATGCGCAGTGTGCGCGAAACCGCCTTGACGGTGTTCGAGGAAAGGTAGATGTCGCTCTCCTTGTAGCGGCGTGCCCTGCCCGAAACCAAGAGGTCAAGCCCCTTCTTCATGGCAACGCCAAGCCATGCGTCAAGCTGCTTTGCGTCAAAAGCGTCGTCAAAGGAGACGTTGCACCAAACCGAGCCGTTTCCGTCCACAAGGTTGAAGCGAACGCGGTATTTTCCGAGGTTGTTGCCGAAAGCCTTAGGCTCGCGGCACTCATGCGAAATGGCGCGCCCCTTGACGTGAATCAGCTGCTTGCCGCTCTTGACCTCAGAGGGGGTTAAAACCTTCTTGGCTTCCTCGAAGTCCTCGCCGTAGAGTATGCGATCCTCGGGCAGGTCGAAGCTGACTTCATCCTCGGGGGTAATCTCGGCGACAGCCCCGCCCTCCAACGCGCCAAAGCGCAGATACTCGTTGGCGTCGGTGTACTCGAACTCAACCTGATAGCTTTCCAGAACGCGGGTCATTCCGCTCTCCCACGTTAAGAGGGCGGCTTGGTCTATCTCACCCCGCTTTTCGGCGTGTACAACAATATGCCCCTTGGACTTGTCAAGGGTTACTCGGGCAAGTGAAAGGTCGTCGGGGTCAATATTTGAAATCTCGTAGATCTTAGCTATTCGTTGATCCATCGACAATGGTTCCCAATCTCATATTCGCCGTCTCGGTCAGACGGCGCAGCATCGCCTGCGCTTCGCCGGAGCAGACGATTTGCCCGTTCTCGAACAGTACGCCGTTGCCGTCGCCAAAGGCTATGCCCAAGTCGGCACCCCTGGCCTCTCCGGGACCGTTCACGGCGCAGCCCATTACGGCAATCTTCAGGTATCCCGCGTTGCGCCTGACATTCTTTGAAACGTAATCCACGGCGGAGAACAGATCTACCCTCGTCCTGCCGCAGGTGGGACAGCTGATTATCTCGACATCGTCCTTGCGCAGGTTTAAGGCGCGGAGTATGGAAAGCCCCGCCTTGACCTCCTCAACAGGGTCGCAGGACAGAGAAACGCGCAGGGTATCGCCAATGCCGTCCAAGAGCAAGGCCCCTATCCCTATTGACGATTTGACTATGCCCATATCCACCGTGCCGGTCTCGGTCACGCCCAGGTGCAGGGGGTAATCACAAAGGCTGTGCATACGCCTGCATGCCTTGACCGTATCGGCAACGGACGAGGCCTTGAGCGATACCACTATGTCATAAAAGCCGCAGTCCTCAAGCAGGCGAATGTGCTGCAAGGCGCTCTGCACCATGGCCTCCACCCTGTCGTTTGGGTATAGGGTCGTCATATGCTTGTCCAAAGAGCCGCCGTTTACGCCCACGCGAATTGCGGCATGGTGCGCCTTGGCGCAGTCCGCAAGCAGCGCGACGCGCTTTATGTCGCCGATGTTGCCTGGGTTGAAGCGTATCTTGTCCGCGCCGTTTTCGAGCGCCAATACAGCAAGCCTGTAATCAAAATGAATATCGGCGGCGATTGGAATATGAATCTTTGGGCGTATCCTTGAAAACGCCTCGGCGCAGGCCGCATCATAGACGGAGCTTCGTATAAGCTCGCAGCCCACCGCCTCAAGACGCAGTATCTGCTCTGTTGTGGCGTCAACATCGCGTGTATCGGTGTTGGTCATGGATTGCAGCGAAACTCTGCTGCCCCCGCCTATGGGCAGCGTCCCCGCGAAAACAGTTCTTGTCATCGTCAGCCTCCGTAACAGCGCACCACGTCATGTACGGTGATGTAAATCATAAGCGCGAACAGCAGCATCATACCCACGGCGTGAATGATGGCTTCGGTCTTGGCCGACGCCACGGGTTTTTTGAATATTCCCTCCAATACGACAAACACAAGCCTGCCGCCGTCAAGCGCGGGGAGGGGCAGGAGGTTCATAACGCCAAGGTTCGCGGAAAGCAGCACGACAATACGCAGGAAATCGGGGAAGCCGCTCTTTATCGAGTCGCCTATGAGCTGGGTTATAAGCACCACTCCGCCCATGTCGTTCAGCGAATACTGACCGGTGATAAGCCCCCATAACGCCATATATACTTCGGCTACGACCTGACAGCAGAGCTTGACGGCAGCACCTATGGCTTCAAAGAAGTTGTAGCAGCGCACATAGCCATAGGTGATGTTGACGCCCATGAGGTAACGCCCGCTCTCCTCGTCATATTTGCAGCTGAGCTGCGTTTCAACCTGCTCTCCGTCGCGCAGTACCACCACGTCGGCGGGTTCGGAGCCGGCCTCATTGAGCACGGCGGACATGGTCGCAAAGCTGTCCACTAAAGTCCCGTCCACGGAGTAGAACTGATCGCCCTTTTCTATGCCTGCGACTTGGGCGGGCGAGCTGTCGTTGACGGACTGTACGATAATCTTGGACGAGTCGAGTTCCCCGTAGCCCCACAGCAGGGCGAAGGCCACCAAAAGCGCCGTGAGCAGGTTCATCGCCGCGCCCGCAAGCAGCACGATAGCCTTCTTCCAAGGCTTGTGCGCGGAGAAGCAGCGCTCGTCTGCGACCTCCTGATCCTCGCCGTAGAAGCGGCACGAACCGCCGATGAGGAAAAGCCTGAGGCTGTATGTAACGCCCTTGACCTCGCGGCTGAATATCTTCGGCCCCATGCCGATAGAGAACTCCAATATGGTAAATCCGAGCTTGCGCCCCGCCATGAAGTGGCCAAGCTCGTGTAGAAATATCATCAATGACAGCGCAAGCACCGCAAGGATTATTGTCAGAATACTCATTTAGCTCCTTTCACCGTTCAGGAAGGCCGCTGCCGCCGCTCTGCCAAAGGCGTCGGCGCGATAAACGTCCTCAAGCTCGCTGACGGTATCGAAATTGTCGTAGGTGTCAAGGGCATACCTTACACCCTGTTCTATGCTCAGAAAGTCTGTCTTACCATCGATGTAAGCATACGCCATGACCTCGTTGGCGGCGTTGTAGACGGCGGGAGCGCCGCCGCCCCTTCGCAAAACCTCATACGCCATGGCTATGGCGGGGAAGCGCTCCTCATCAACGGGGAAGAACTCCAGCCTGCCGTATTCCTCCAAGCGCAGGGGCTTCACGGTCGAAGCCATGCGCTCAGGGTAACTTAAAGCGTATTGTATGGGCAGGCGCATATCCGGCATGGAGAGGTTGGCCATGACGGTGCCGTCTTTGAACTCCGCCATGGAGTGAACCACGGACTGGGGGTGAATGAGTACCGCTGTCTCGTCCGCGCTCGTGTTGAACAGCCGCGCCGCCTCGATAATCTCAAGCCCCTTGTTGAACAGGGTGGCGGAATCCAAGGTTATCTTCCTGCCCATGCTCCATGTCGGGTGCTTCAGCACACGGTCAAGACCTATGCCTATGAGGTTTTCGCGCTTCTCCCGCCAAAATGGACCGCCGGAGCAGGTGATTATGAGCCTTGAAAGCTCGCCGCGCTTACCGCAGGCAAGGCATTGGAAGATGGCGGACTGCTCGCTGTCCACGGGGATAAGCTCGGCGCCGCTGCCTCTTAGCGCCTTCTGAACCAATTCGCCGGCGCACACAAGGCTTTCCTTGTTGGCTATGGCTATGCGCAGCCCAAGCTCAATGGCGGTCATGAGCGGCTTTAGGGCGTCAACTCCCGATATGGCAAGCACCACAGCGTCCGCGCCGCAGGCGGCAAGCAGCTGTGACGGTGAAGCCGAACGCCTCACGCCTTGGGGAAGCTCGCCTTGCGTGAGATTATCGGCGCACACAAAGCCCGCGCCGAACTCCGCCGCCTGTGCAAGAAGCAGCTCCTTGCTGTTTTTTGCGGAAAGCCCCACCACGCGAAAGCGTTCGGGGTGCGAAGCTATTACCTTCAGAGCCTGACGGCCTATCGAGCCTGTACTTCCAAGCACCGCTACATTCAAAGCCCTCACCTCACATCATGCCACAAGTATCATAAAATACGCAAGTATGATGGGCGCACATAAAAGCGTACTGTCTATCCTGTCCAAAAATCCGCCGTGACCGGGCAGAATGCTCGAAAAATCTTTAATTCCCGCATCGCGCTTGATGCAGGAGGCGAAAAGGTCGCCGAACTGACCCACTATGCCGCAGACAAGTCCTAAAACCATGAGGGTGACAAGCCCGATGGGGCCGCCCCAAAAGAGCTGCGCGAAGTACATGGCAACGCCGCCCGCGACGCCGCCGACAAGAGCGCATACACCGCCCTCAACGGTTTTCTTGGGACTGATGTGCGGACAGAGCTTGTGCTTGCCGAACAGCGTCCCGCCGAGGTAGGCGAACACATCCGCCGCTTGCGGGGCAAGTACGGCAAGACCGCAGGCCGTGAGAGCGGTAGCTCTCGGCAGCCCAAAGTAAAGTATAAGGATGACGATGTTGGAAAGCAGGGGATAGACGAAGGGTATAAGACAGTACAGCACCGAGGAGAAATTATCACGGGTGATAAGCACCTGTCCTATGACAGAGGCGGTTAAAAGCACCAGCGCGTAGGCGAACAGCAGCAATGCGTCATAGCCCGTCAGCATGTAGAGCGCACCGCCCGTGGCGGCAAGAATGTACGCCGGCCAGATAAAGACCTTCAGCCCCTTGGACTTGAAAGCCCGATTCAGCTCTATTACGGAGAACAGGAAGGTCAGCGAGAACACGGTGACAAACACCCAGTCCCCGAAGTACAGGCAGAGCAACAGCACCACCGCGATGATTAAGCCGACTATCGTGCGTACCAACATTACAGACCTCCAAAGCGGCGTTTGTGGGATTGAAATACCCTAAGGGCCTTGATATACTCGTCGCGGGTGAAATCGGGCCAATAGGTTTCGGTAAAATACAGCTCGGCATAGGCCGCCTGATACAGGAGGAAGTTGGAGAGACGAATATCGCCTCCCGTGCGAATCAGTAAATCCAGCTCGGGTGAGTCGGCGGTGTACAGCTCGGCTTCAAGCTCCTGTGTGTCGGGGATACGCCCCGTTTCCTTGGCGTTTTCGCAGAGCCTGCGACAGGCTCGCAAAAGCTCGGCCTTCGCGCCGTAGTTGAGGGCGATGTTGAGCTTCAGTCCCTTGTTGCCTTGAGTTCTGCGCTCGGCCTTCTCAACAGCGTCCCGCACCTCGGCGGGGAAAAGCGACATATCGCCTATGTGCAGTATGCGAACCCCGTTTTCGTTCAGCTCGTCAATTTCACGGCTGAAGTACTCCACCAAAAGATTGCACAGTACGCCTATCTCATCGGTGGGGCGTTTCCAGTTCTCGGTCGAAAAGGCATAGATGGTCAGCGCCTTGACGCCCGAATCGGAGGAGAAGCGTATGATTTCGCGCAGACGGTTGACCCCCGCGCGGTGTCCCATGGCGCGGGGAAGGCCGCGCTTAGTCGCCCAGCGTCCGTTGCCGTCCATGATGATGGCGACGTGCGCGGGCATTCTTACGGGGTTAAGCCCCAAGGCCGAAAATTCGGTTTCGACAAGCTTTGCCATTGTCCCTCTTTTAAAAATGATGCAAAGCTGCCGCCTTGCATCAGTGGTGTTTTGCTTTAGGCTTTTTCCCTTGGGTCGCGAGTATCGAACAGGGAGAAGTGAAGGCGCAGCGCATTCGGGCTTAAAAGCTCTTGCTTTATAACCCTGGCGTCGCTCCCCGCCGTACCCTTTCGGCTTCGTACCTCAACGGTTTCTACGGTATAGCCCTCGTTTGTAAGGAGCGTTAGGGCTTCGTCAAGTTTGCGCCCAAGAACGCAGGTCAAACCTGAAGTATCTCCTTTTCCTTCGCGGAAAGAATGCCTTCGATTTCCTTGATGCGCTCGTCGGTGAGCTTTTGAATCTTGTCCTCAAGGAGTTTCTGATCATCCTCGGTAATCTCTGACGCCTTCTTCTGCTTTTTTAGCTGCTCAATGTTGTCACGGCGAATGGCGCGGACGGCAACCTTGCTCTCCTCGCCCTTCTTCTTGACGGTCTTGACCAAGTCGCGCCTGCGCTCCTCGGTAAGCTCAGGGAACACAAGGCGGATAACCTTGCCGTCGGTGGCGGGGTTGATCCCAAGGTCGGACTTTTGAATAGCCTTTTGGATGGCCGAGATAGAGCGGCTGTCCCAAGGCGAGATGATAAGCATCCTCGGCTCCGGCGTGGAGATGTTCGCAAGCTGAGGGATGGGGGTGGGAGTTCCGTAGTAATCAACCGCGATTCTGTCCAGCACCTGTGCGCTGGCTCTGCCGGCGCGGAGAGTTGCAAGCTCCTGCACCAGTACGGAAACGGTCTTGTTCATCCTGTCCTTCGTGTTATCTAATAAATCCATCTTGTCAGCCTCCTTTTTCGGTTTATTCTACTATATGTCAGCGAAGATTTCAAGCCCTAATCTATGAGCGTGCCGCAATCTTTGCCCGAAACGACGTCACAGAGACGTTCAAGGGCGAACAACATAATGGGTATGCTCTGCTCGCGGCACATGGTGATTGCCGTGAGGTCGGTGGCGCGAAGTCCGCGCTCTATGACCTCGTCATAGCTAAGGTGAGAGTATCTTATCGCGTTAGGGTCAAGCTTGGGGTCGGCGGAGTACACCGCGTCGATGTTTTTGGCAAGCAGCATCGCTTGTGCGCCTATCTCGCAGGCGCGCAGGGCGGCGGCTGTATCGGTAGAGAAGAAGGGACTGCCCGTGCCGCAGGCGAATATGACGACCTCGCCCGAGTCCACGGCGGCGTTGGCGGCGCGTGAGCTGTATTCGTCGCAGAAGCGATTCATGGCGACGGCGGAGAACACGCGGCAGGGAACGCCCATGCGCAGCAGCGAATCCTGTAAGGCGAGTGAGTTGATGGCTGTGGCAAGCATCCCCATCTGATCCATGCGGTTTCTGTTCTGCGCCTTGGCGTTGCGGCCGCGCACAACGTTGCCGCCGCCCACGACCAACCCAAGCTTCACGCCCGCAAGATGAGCTTCCTTTATTACCGCGGCGGTCTTGTCCACGGTGTCAAAGCAAATGGGATCGATTCCGTTGGACAGGGCCTCGCCGCTGATCTTGATTATGACCTTAGTATACATTGTAGCTGCCTCCTTGTTAAAAAGGGGGAACACGGATTACCCCCCGTGTTCCCCGATTATCGTACAAGTTACTTAACTTGACTCATGACTTCCTCAGCGAAGTTGTCCTCGCGCTTTTGCAGACCCTCGCCCATGGTGTAGCAGGTGAAGCTCTTTATTGAGAACTTGCCGCCGATGAGCTGCTTGATGGTGACCTTAGCGTCCTTGACAAAGGGCTGCTCCATGAGACAGACCTCCTTGAGGTACTTGGCGCCCCTGCCCATAACCATCTTCTCGGCGACCTCGGGGGTCTTGCCTTCGTTGATGGCCGCGGCCTTGGCAATCTCCTTCTCCTTCTCAATCTCGGATTCGGGGACCTCGCAGGTCATGATGTAGGCGGGCTTGCAGGCTGCGATGTGCATCGCGATGTCGTGCAGAACGGTCTTGTCAACATCGCCCTCGGCTACAATCAGGGTTCCGATCTTGCCGGTGAGGTGGATGTAGATATCAACGATACCCTCGCTGCGAACGAAGCGGCGAATCTTGATTTTCTCGCCGACCTTGGCGACGACCGCGTTCAGCTTCGCGTCTACGGTCATGCTCTCGTCCTCAAAATAGGGCTCGGTCATGAGATCTTCGACGGTCGCGGGGTTCTTCTTGGCAATCTGCTGGGCAATCGCGTTGACGAAAGCCTTGAAATCATTGGTCTTGGCAACAAAGTCGGTCTCGCAGTTGACTTCGACCAGAGCGCCTACGCCGCATTCGGGGCAGAGGTATCCGCCGATCAAACCTTCGGCTGCGATCCTGCCTTCCTTCTTCTTGGAAGCGGCAAGACCCTTTTCACGCAGAAAATCAACGGCCTTTTCCATGTCGCCCTCGCAGGCGGTCATGGCCTTTTTGCAGTCCATCATGCCCGCGCCGGTGCGCTCACGCAGAGCCATTACGTCCTTAGCTGTAAACATATCGTAAGTCCTCCTTCGATTATTCTTCGGTGGTTTCCTCAACCTTGGCGGTCTCGTCATCGCTGTTCTGCTCGCCCTGCTTGCCTTCAAGGATAGCGTCGGCGATCTTGGCGGTGATGAGCTTGATGGCGCGAATGGCGTCGTCATTGCCGGGGATGGGATAGGTGACTTCGTCGGGATCACAGTTGGTGTCGATGATAGCCACGATGGGGATGTTCAGTGCGCGGGCTTCCGCAACGGCAATATGCTCCTTACGGGGGTCAACGATGAACAGAGCGGAGGGAAGGCGCTTCATCTCCCTGATACCGCCGAGGTTGCGCTCAAGCTTCTCACGCTCGCCCCTGAGGCCGATAACTTCCTTCTTGGGCAGGAGATCGAAGTCGCCGTCGGCTTCCATCTGGTCAATCTTTTTCAGCTTTGCGATACGGCTTTGAATGGTCTTGAAGTTGGTGAGCATACCGCCGAGCCAACGCTGGTTGACATAGTACATGTCACAGCGCTTTGCTTCCTGCTCAATGCTCTCCTGAGCCTGCTTCTTTGTGCCGACAAAGAGTATGGTCTTGCCATCGGCAGCGAGTCCGCTGACGAAAGCATAGGCTTCCTCGATTTTCTTGACGGTCATCTGCAGATCGATGATGTAAATACCGTTGCGCTCGGTGAAGATGTATTCCTTCATCTTGGGGTTCCAACGGCGGGTTTGGTGACCGAAATGTACGCCGGCCTCCAGCAACTGTTTCATTGAGATCACGGACATGATAATTAAACCTCCTCGTTTTTATTGTCCACCTCCGGCCGATTCTTTACCGTGAAAACCCAAAAAGGGCACGAGACACGGATCTGACACGGAGTGCGTGATACCTTGCGTATTGTAACACGCTCCCCCCAACGATGCAAGAACTTTTTTAGCTTTTTCCTAGTTTTTTCAAAAAGTGATATAGTAAAATATTGTTGACAGTGACGGCGACACTGTTGCAAAATGAGTTGTGAATTGAAGCTTTGCCACAATTCGTGGCTGCGTCTGCGATACAATAAGCGGCTTGGCACCGCCTCTAAAACAAAAAATGAAACTTGGACGATTGAGAGGACAATTATGAAAAAGGTATATTTGCTTCGGGGACTGTTTTGTTTGTTTGTTTGTGGTTTTACTTGGGACAATCATTGCTTTGTTGCTGAACGAGCAGCTGCTTCACTTGCCGCTCGCTGTTGCAATTATATGTTTTGCCGTTACAACAGCGCTGTTTCTGAATCTGGAGAGACGCATACCAAAACCAAAACCGGAGCCCAAGCCCCCGGTTTTTGGTTTTTCAGGAAGGATGCAAAACGGTTCACCGTTGATTGAGCCAAACATTGATTCGTCAGAAGATAAGTCAAACGAGAGGAGCAAGGCAAATGAAATACTTGTACATATCGCGCATAGGGCGCAGTTGGTACGCATACGCGGGGGACGAGATGAAGGGATATGTGTTCCCCATCGGGGCTGACATCGATAAACGCGCCGCAATTGCTCGCTGGGACGCAGCTGGCATACAGACCGTTTCACGCGCAAGCCCGACAGAATCAAGCGCGGAAAGTCGCGCTAAAAATGCGCAGGAAAAAACTGGACTATCGTACAAGGGAGTTTGGGGAGATAGCAGCATTCCCCCTGACGCCGCGTTGCCCAACTACGCACGCGTGCTGCGCGAATCGCGCCTGAAGGTCAACCTAACTCAGCGGCGAGTGGCGGAGCTGTGTGGGGTTACGGAAAAGCAATACCAAAACTGGGAGCTTGGGCGGTCACCCATCCCACAAAAGCGGCTAATAGCTGTTGCGACCGCGCTCAGGATTAACGTGGCGAAGCTTTTGCAGCCTTAACACTGGCGGCGCTCAATGAGCTAATAGATTACTAAGGGCGGGCAACCGCTCTTTTTTGCGGGTTATTAGCGCAGATGGTTGCTCCACAAAGTGGGTTACAAAGTGGGTTATTTCGATTTGTAGCAACAAAAAAAGAGCCGATATTTAGGCTCTTTTATATGGCGGAGCGGGTGGGATTCGAACCCACGTGACGTTTCCGTCAAACTGATTTCGAGTCAGCCCCGTTATGACCGCTTCGATACCGCTCCATATTCTCTTTTCGCGGCTTTCCATTTGCCGCAGAAAATAGTATAAACTAAAGTCCCGCTAATTGCAACGTTTTTCCGAAAAGAATTTCTTCAACAGCTGCGAACACTCATCCTCCAACACTCCCCCCGCGGTTTCGCAGCTTGACGAAAACCAATGGTCGGTGAAGTTGACAACCGAGCCACAGCAGCCAAGGCGTTCATCAAATGCCCCGAACACAAGCCGCTCAAGCCGCATCAGCGTCAATGCGCCCGCGCACATCGCGCAAGGCTCAAGCGTCACGAACAGAGTACATCCCTCAAGACTTCCCAAGCTCTCCCAAGCCTGCCTCATCGCCAAGACCTCAGCATGAAGCGTGGGGTCCTTTCGCTGTTCACAAAGATTATGCGCCCTCGCAACGATTTGTCCGTCCTTGACCACCACCGCGCCCACAGGCACTTCGTCCTCAAAATACGCCCTTTTCGCTTCGTTCAGCGCCTCTCTCATCCACAGCTCATATGACGCCATTCAACGCCTCCTCGGTGTCAAATCCGCCCTCATAGCGAACGCTGTACAGCATAAGCCCGTGCGCGGGAGCTGTCGCGCCCGCGTCGGCTCTGTCATGCGACTCAATCGCTTTCTTTATGGTATCGACGGGCAGCCTTCCGCCGCCTATCTCTATAAGCGTTCCCGCGGCAATCCTGACCATGTTGTATAAAAAACCGTCAGCAGCGATATATAAATGCAGCAGCTGCCCGTCCCTCACCCATCCGCAGCGGCTTACGGTACGGACTGTATTCTCCATGGTGACGCCCGCAGACATGAAAGCTCGAAAGTCGTGCCTGCCCACAAGGTCACAGGCGGCGCACTGCATCGCCTCAAACGACAGCGGTCTATGCACATGCAGGGCGGTGCTGCGCGAAAAGACGTCGGCATGAGCGCCTAACCGGACGGTATAGCAATAGCATTTGAGCTTAGGTGTGAAGCGTGAATGAAAGCTCTCATCCGCTTCATCGGAGTAAAGAACACGGACGTCGGCGGGCAGGTGCGTGTTCATGGCGATGGCGAACTTGTCCGCGGGCATCCTCGCCTCACAGTCAAAGTGTGCGACCTGCGCCCTTGCGTGAACCCCGCTGTCGGTCCTGCCCGACCCGTGTACGCACAGCCTTTCGCCTGTCAGCTCGAACAGCGCATTCTGTAAAAGCTCCTGCACCGAAACACCGTTGGGCTGCTGCTGCCACCCAACGTAGTTTGTTCCCTCGTATTCGACAATTATCCGTATCCTTCGCATCAGAAACTGAAATCGATGAAGTGTTCCATAAGAGCTATTGCGGTGATAAACGCGCCCGTGATGAGCGTCGCAGCAAGGTCGTTCCAACCGAGCTTTAGACTTCTCATGCGCGTTCTGCCGTCGCCGCCGTGATAGCAGCGCGACTCCATGGCCATAGCAAGCTCGTCAGCGCGCCGAAACGCCGAAACGAACAGGGGTATGAGCACGGGTATCATTGCCTTTGCGCGCTTGATGATGTTGCCGGACTCGAAGTCCGCGCCCCTTGCAAGCTGTGCCTTCTGTATCTTCACCGCCTCGTCCATAAGCGTAGGAATAAAGCGCAGCGCTATGGTCATCATCATGGCAAGCTCATGCGCGGGGAACCTCACGACCTTCAGCGGCGAGAGCAGCTTCTCTATCCCGTCGGTGAGGGAGATTGGGGAGGTGGTAAGCGTCAACAGGGACGTCCCCGAAACCAACAGCACAAGCCTCAACGTTACGAAAACAGCCTGAACTATACCTTCCTTGGTTATACGCAGTATCCACCACTCAAACAGCACCGTATCGCCCTTAATCACAAAGAGGTTGATAACGAACATGAATACAATAAGGAAGCGCAGGGGCTTTAGGGATTTCCAGATATAGCTCGGACTGATCTTGGACAGGACGAGCGTGAGCAGGACGAAAGCGAACGGCAGCAGGTACATGACCATGCTCTTGACGAGGAAGGTCATGACGATGTACGCTATCATGAGTATCAGCTTGGTTCTGGGGTCGAGCCTGTGTATCGCCGAATTGCCCGCGACGAACTGACCCAAGGTTATGTCATTCAATGGATCAGCCTCCCTTCAAGCCAGCTCCGCATGGCGTCATAAGTGCATATATCGGAGGGAACGTCTATCCCGCGCTTTCGAAGCAGCAACGCCAGCTTCGCGGCATGGGGCAGAGCCAACCCTATGGCGTCAAGCTCGTCGCTGTGCGAGAAAACCTCGCGGGGTGTGCCATAATAGGCGACGGCGCCCTTGTTCAAAACAATTATCTTGGTGGAGTGACGCGCCACATCGTCCATGGAATGCGAAACCATGATGATGGTTTGCCCGTTCTTCCGGCGCATATTCTCAAGCAGCAGGAGTATCTCCCTGCGCCCCTTGGGGTCAAGACCCGCCATAGGCTCGTCCAACACCAAGTATTTCGGGCGCATGGCGACGACGCCCGCAAGGGCGGCACGGCGTTTCTCGCCGCCCGAAAGCTCGAAAGGCGATTTAGCCGCGAATTCATCGGGATCCAAGCCCACCAAGCTAAGCGCTTCGCTGACACGCTCCTTGACCTCGCTCTCCGATAAGCCCATATTCTTGGGGCCGAAGGCGACGTCCTCCGCTACGGTTTCCGCAAAGAGCTGATATTCCGGGTACTGAAAGACCATGCCCACAAGCGAACGCGCCTTTGCGCGAAGCTTTTTCTCACCAAGCTTCATGCCGTCCACAGTCACGCTGCCGTGCGTGGGCAGGAGCAGCCCGTTAAGCTGCTGCACAAAGGTGGACTTGCCGCTGCCGGTATGTCCTATGATACTGACAAACTCACCCTCGTCTATCGTAAGGGAAACGTTGGCGATGGCCGATGGCACGCCGCTGACATTTCCGGGGTATGAATAACAGAGGTCGTCTACAACAATGGGCATAGGGCCTCCGCAAGCTCATCGGCAGTGATTATGTCGTGGGAAAGCTTGACGCCGCGTTCAAGCAAGGCGTCGCGTAAAAGGACGGTTTCGGGCGCGTCCATGCCGATACCGCGCAAAGCCGCGACGTCGGAAAAGATTTCCACCGGCGTTCCCTCCATAGCAACGGAACCGTGATTCATCACTATGACCCTGTCGCAGCCGCAGATTTCATCCATGTACTGCGTCACTATGATTATGGTAAGCCCCTCCGTTTTATTGAGACGGAGTATGGTGGACAGCAGCTCCTCGCGTCCCTTGGGGTCGAGCATCGCTGTCGCTTCGTCTAAAACAAGCACATCGGGGTGCATCGCAAGCATACCCGCGATGGCGACGCGCTGCTTCTGCCCGCCCGAGAGGTGGTGAGCCGCGGCTTCGGCGTACTCGGTCATGCCGACAATCGCAAGCGACTCATCGACGCGCCCGCGTATCTCCTTAGGCGGCACGCCGAGGTTTTCAGGCCCGAAGGCGACGTCCTCCTCCACTATGGTGGTGACAAGCTGATTGTCGGGGTTTTGAAATACCATGCCAACATGCTGGCGAATCTTCAGAACGTTGTCCTCGTCGGAGGTGGACATACCGTCCACGGTGACTGTGCCGCTCTTTGGAACCAGCAGCGCGTTTATATGCTTTGCGAGGGTACTTTTTCCGCTTCCGTTATGCCCGACTATGGCAAGATACTCTCCGTCCTTGACGGTGAGTGAAACGTCACGCAAAGCCAGCTTTCCCGCGTTCTCATATTGAAATGATATATGATCGAAAGAAATCATTTATATCCTCGCTTTCAGATGTTCATTATAACTTAGGGGTATCAAAATATCAAGACATTTGTTATAATGTTAAAAACGCCTGCTTGAAGGCTTATTTAGAGGTAAGGATGATAAAGAGACTAAAGAACATCGATACCATAGTCAGCTGTGACGCCATGGACAGGATATACCACAACACCGACCTTTGGATGGAGGATGGGGTAATCGCAGCCATAGGTGATTATGACGGCGTTGAGGATACAAGCTACGACTGCTCGGGTATGTTCCTTTATCCCGGGCTTGTGAACGTTCATCATCATCTGTATCAGTACTTCACGCGCAATCTTGCCAAGGTACAGGGCTTGGAGCTGTTTGACTGGCTTGTCGCTCTGTACGAGATTTGGAAGGGGCTGAATGCGGATACGGTGCGCCTAAGCTCGCTTTGCGCGATGTCGGAGCTTATGCGATACGGCTGCACAACCTGCTTTGACCATCATTATGTGTTTCCAAGTGGACAGGAGAAGCTGATTGACACGCAGTTTGAGGCGGCGGACGAGCTTGGCATACGCTTCTGCGCCTCGCGGGGCAGCATGGACCTGTCAAGGAAGGACGGAGGTCTGCCGCCGGATTCCGTGGTGCAGTCCATAGACGCCATATTGAAGGACAGCGAAAGGCTGATAGACCTCTATCATGACGATGGGGACTATGCCATGCGTAAGGTCGTGCTTGCGCCCTGCTCGCCATTCTCGGTGTCGGCGGAGCTGCTGAAGGAGAGCGCTGTCTTGGCGCGGCAAAAGGGCGTCAGACTGCATACCCACCTGTGCGAGACGAAGGACGAGGAGAACTACACCCTCGAAAGGTACGGCGTAAGGCCGCTTGAGTATATGCAAAGCCTGGGCTGGACAGGCCCCGACGTGTTCTTCGCCCACGGAATACACTTCAATGACGAGGAGCTGCTGCTTCTTGCCCAAACTCAGACGGGTATAGCGCATTGCCCCTGCTCTAATATGAAGCTGTCAAGCGGTACTATGCGCCTGCCCGACATGCTGCGCCTGGGGATTCCCGTGGGTCTTGGCGTGGACGGCTCCGCAAGCAACGACGCAAGCAACCTCATGGACGAGATACGCAGCGCTTACCTGCTGCATCGCTTGACCTACGGCGACAGAGCGCCCTCGGGCTATGAGCTGCTGAAGATTGCTTCCGCTGGCGGCGCCAAGCTGCTTGGCTTTGAGAAGCTCGGCAGAATTGAGACGGGCTGTGCCGCCGATATGTTCCTGATAAGGAAGGATCGCACCGACCTGTTATGCGCCAACGGAGATCCCGCCAACCTGTTTGGGACTGTGGGCTATCATCGTCCCTGCGACATGGTGATTGTCAACGGAAAGCTGACCGTTCAGGACGGAGAGCTTGTATCCGTGGACGAGGATCGCCTTTACAGCGAGGCGGACGCGGAGATAAAGCGGCTGCTGAAGGAAGCGTGAGGGTAATTGACCGCGGCGAAAGACGCATAAGGGGCGATTATTAAGATATGACAAAGGGAAGAAAAGCAATCATTATGTTAGTCCAGGGTGCGATAGTCGCGGCAATCTACGCCGCGCTCACCTTGGTTTGGCCGCTGTCCATAGGACCTGTGCAATGCAGGATATCGGAGGCGCTTTGCGTACTGCCGTACCTGATGCCGAGCGCCGTGCCGGGGCTGTTCGTGGGCTGCTTAATTGGCAACCTCATATCGGGCGCGGTGGCGCTGGATGTGGTGTTCGGAAGCCTTGCCACGCTGCTTGCCGCCCTATGCACCTACTTCATGGGTAAGCACAAGCTCCCGACTTGGCTTGCGCCGCTGCCGTCGGTGGTCATTAACGCGCTCGTGGTGGGAGCGGTGCTGACCTATTGCTATGAATATGGCCTTTCCTATGGGCTTGCCGTGCTGCAAGTGGGCGGCGGTCAGGCCATAGCCTGCTTCGTCTTGGGGCTGCCCTTGTTGCAGCTTCTGATAAGAAATCCCAAGATATTGGGACCAAACCACAATATGTAGTGGCTGTGATTAGATAATAACACCACATATTGGAACAAAGCGTTAACGAATTATGAACAGATTATAAACTTCTCTCATAGATATTCGGGGTTTGCAGGCCCAAATTCAGAAGGTTTGAATACATACAAGCCATGGTGTTTTCCGCGAATGGGCCGCAAACCACGCCCAAAAAGCCGAATTCATAAACTGAAGGATTCGTGAGTATACCGCGAATACTTGAATACATACAATATGTAGTATGCAAAACGGCAGGGTTGACACAATATGTTGTTGCGCGTATAATGTGCTCACACCGACATCAGGGAGGAAATGAAATGCTGCAACAGATAAGAAAGCGTGACGGCAGGGTCGAGCCGTTTGACAGAGAAAAGATAAAGGTTGCCATCTGGAAGGCGGCTCAGGCTGTCAACGGAACCAATGAGGCCATAGCGGACGAGTTGACCGACGAGGTCGTTCGCATCGCGGACGAACGCTTCTCGGAGCAAATCCCCGACATAGAGGCCATCCAGGACATAGTAGAGAAGGTTCTGATTGAGGCGGGTCACGCAAGGACGGCGAAGGCGTACATCCTTTACCGTGAAAAGAGGCGCGGCACCCGTGAGATTAACGCGCTCATCGGCGCTACCATCGATATGTTCGCCGACTATCTCAAGGATAAGGATTGGGGTATCCGCGAGAACGCCAACATGCAGAAAAGCGTCAACGGGCTTAACAACTATGTCCGCGAGGCGTTCACCAAGAAGTATTGGCTGTACGAGATTTATCCCGAGGACATCCGCAGAGTGCATGAGAGCGGCGACGCGCACATTCACGATTTAGGCTTTTTCGGGCCGTACTGCGCGGGCTGGGATCTGCGTCAGCTTCTGACCGAGGGCTTTGGCGGAGTTTCGGGCAAGGTTGAAAGCAAGCCCGCAAAGCACCTGCGTTCGTTCTTGGGGCAGGTTGTCAACTCAACCTTCACCACCCAGGGCGAAACCGCAGGTGCACAGGCATGGAGCAGCTTTGACACCTACTGCGCTCCCTTCATCGCCATCGATCACATGACCTTCGAGCAGGTTACCCAGTGCCTTCAGGAGTTTGTATTCAATATCAACGTCCCGACGAGGGTGGGCTTCCAGTGTCCGTTCTCCAACCTCACCTTTGACATCAAGGTTCCCAAGACCTTAAAGGATCAGCCCGTAATCATCGGCGGCGAGTACACCGACAGGACTTACGGCGAGTTCCAAGCGGAGATGGATCTTTTCAACCGCGCCTTCTGCGCCGTCATGCTTCAGGGCGACGCCAAGGGCAGGGTATTCACCTTCCCGATTCCGACGATAAACATCACAAAGGATTTCGAGTGGGACAGCCCCGTGGTGGATGACTTCATGCGCATCACCTGCAAGTATGGCATTCCCTACTTCGCCAACTATATCAACTCCGACCTCAGTCCGGAGGACGCGGTATCCATGTGCTGCAGACTGCGTATAGACAAGCGCGAGCTTAGAAAGCGCGGCGGCGGACTGTTTGGCTCTAACCCCATGACGGGTTCGATCGGCGTCTACACCATCAATATGCCGCGTATCGGCTACCTTGCGACAAGCAAGGAGGACTTCTATGCGCGCTTAAAGCGTATCGCCACCTTGGGCAAGGTCTCCTTGGAGATTAAGCGCAAGATTATCGAGAGACAGACCGAGGAGGGGCTGTATCCCTACTCACGCTACTACCTGCGCAGCGTCAAGGAACGCACGGGTGAGTATTGGACAAACCACTTCAACACAATCGGTCTTGTGGGCATGAACGAGTGCTGCCTGAACTTCATCGGCAAGGACATCGGGAGCGAGGAAGGGTTGGATTTCGCGCTTGAGGTCATGAACTACCTGCGCGAGCTGATGGTCAGCTTCCAGGAGGAGACGGGACACAGCTACAACCTTGAAGCCACACCCGCCGAGGGTACGAGCTATCGCCTTGCACGGCTTGACAAGGAACGCTATCCGGACATCATTCAGTCGGGCGTAGAGGAGCCTCAGTACACGAACAGCACACAGCTGCCCGTAACCTACACCGATGATATCTTTGAGTGCATGGACTTGCAGGATGAGCTTCAGTCGCTCTACACGGGCGGCACGGTGCAGCACCTCTACCTTGGGGAGCGCATAGAGGACATCAATGTAGTGAAGAACCTCATCCGCAGCATCTTCACCAAGTACAAGATGCCATACATATCCATCACGCCTACCTTCTCGGTATGCAGCGAGCATGGCTACATCGCGGGCGAGCATTTTACCTGCCCCGAATGCGGCAAGGAGACAGAGGTTTGGAGCAGGGTTGTGGGTTACCTGAGACCCGTGCAGAATTACAACCCCGGCAAGCGCGAGGAGTATATGCTCCGCAAGAAGTTTGTCATCTGATAGACAGTACCCGATTGGGGCAAGGCTTGCCGTCTTGCCCCATTTGATTTTCAAGGAGGGAAAATGCTGATTGCGGGAATGCAAAAGCTTTCACTGCTGGACTACCCCGGACAGATGTGCGCCGTGGTCTTTGTTCCGTTTTGCAATATGAACTGCGTTTACTGCCATAACTATCACATACTAAAGGCGGGAACTCCGCTCTTGGACGAAAGCTATGTGCTGGACTATCTGGGCAAGCGCAAGGACGTTCTTTCGGCGGTGGTGGTGACGGGCGGCGAACCGACGCTGCAGCAGGGGCTTGAAACCTTTATTTACTGCGTTAAGGAGATGGGCTATCTTGTCAAGCTTGATACGAACGGAACCAAGCCTGAGGTCGTCAAGGAGCTTATGGGAAAGGGGCTTATAGACTATGTGGCGATGGATATAAAGGCGAACGAGGCCAAGTATTCCGCGATAGCCGACGCCAAGATAGATATGTCCGCCATAAGGCGCAGCATTTTTCTGCTGATGAACGGCGACGTGCCTTATGAGTTTCGCACAACCTTCGCCCCGCAGCTGAGCCGAGAGGACATACTTGACGCCGCGGAGCTTATAAAGGGAACGCCGGCGTACTATCTGCAACAATACAGAAAGCGCAACGACAGCGACCCGGAGCCGCATGTTCCGTCATATGTCAACGAGACCGCCGACGCGGTCAGAGAAAAGCTTGGCGTGTGCGTGGTTCGAGGATTATAAGGGGCGAAGGGCAAACTCATTTCTCAAAAGAAAACAGAAAATCTCAAGCCGAAGCGAATACGAAACACGAGCGTTTAGCATTGGCGGGTCTTGGGCATGATAGCACCTGTAACGAGGTGCTTTTTTTATGAAATTATCGCTTGTGATGAGCATGGCCATAATGCTCTGTCTGCTCTTTGGGGTGTTCACTCCGTCGCTTCGAAAACCCGTGTATCGCTTTATATTCTGCGCGCTGTGCTTGGGGGCGCTGCTCTTGAGCTCGATTGAAACTCAGGCGGGGACGTACCTTCGCATATTCTGGTCATCATGGCTGCTGCTTTTGGCGATTCCCTTCGCGTCGGGGAAGGCGCATATAATGCGGATATGCGTTGCGTGCTGCTTTGGCGGAGTGATAGGGTGGAGGCTCATCGACAGTCTTCCGCTCTTTCCTGAGCTTGAGCTGCTGGCCTGCGTGCCTGTGGTGCTGCTCAGCTTCATTTACGGCAAAACCACAAAGGACAGACTGCTCACCGCGCTTATCGCGCCGATTGTGGTCTGCTTTTGCTTCGCCCTTTCGGACTATCTTTTGTTTGAGTTTTGTGTGGTGAGCTTAGGCTCTGAGTTTGCCTTCGGTATGCAGCTTGGCGGAGTTTTTGCCGTCCTTGGACTTGAGCGGCTTTGGCTTCAGCTCAAAGACCGAGGCGTGTGGCGCAAGCAGGGAGGCGATAAGCGCGGTGGCGGGGACGGCAAGGATGATGCCGATGCTGCCGGAGAGGCCGCTTATCAGCTCTGACACCATGAAGTCGTTGTTCAGCACGGCCTTGATATCCCAATCGTTTATTGTGATGAGAAGGAAGTCCACAAGCGCGCTGCCGGTGAACGCCAAGATGAGGGTGTTGGTCATGGTGCCTATCGAGTCGCGGCCGATGTTCATGCCGGAACGGAATAGCTGAGCGGACTTCATGTCGGGGTTGACCCGCCAAAGCTCCGTCACCGATGACGCTATGCTCATGGCAACATCCATCACGGCACCCAATGCGGCAATGATGATGCCCGCCGTGAACAGTCCGCGAATGTCTATGGGGTAGCCCTGGTACTTGGCCTGTATAAGGCTGTCCGTCTCGTTGGTGGAGTTCAGCAGACCATCAAGGCGTACGAAGCTGCCGACCATCTTGGAGAACAGCGCGGCAAGGACGAATCCCAAGACCGTACCGCAGACGGCGGCGACGGTCTTTGCGCTTATGCCGTCCAAGAGGACAAAGCATACTACGGCGCAGTACACCGCTATGGCGGCGGTGAGCCAAATAGCCGACGCGCCGCGAATGAGCAGGGGGATGAGTATCAGGAAAACACAGGCTATGGTGAAAGCAAGCCCTAAAATCGAGCGCAAGCCCACCCTGCCGCCTATCAGCACCGTGAGCGCGGCGAATATGGCGAGCGCCGCGACAAGCGCGAATATGCGGTTGTAGTTGGTGATGGAGACGGAGACGTAGGTTTCGCCCGTGGTCTCATCTATTCTGCCGTAATTGGTGTAGATGTTGACGAGCAGCCCCGTACCTTCCTTGCAGTGCTTGTCGAAGAGCTTGCTCATGTAGTTGGTGACGGTCATGGTTTGCCCCTTGTGCTGTCCCGTCTTGATGAGTATCTCCAAAGCCTGCGAGCCGATATGCACGTTCTGTGTGTTCTCGTCCTCGAACAATGATTCTGCGGTTACCGCCGTGACCACCGCGTATTCGTACTCGTAGAGCTGGCTATCCTCGCCTGTGTAGCTGTAATCGGCGTCTAAATCCGCACCCTCAAACAGGGCGCGGTTCGCGTCAAGCGAAAGATCGAGCTGAGCAAAATAGGCCGAGTTAGCGTCGCTTTGATCGGAATTGTACAGCGCGAAGGGCTGAGCGCCGAAATAGCAGCCGGCAACAAAGATGATAAGAGCCGCGGCAAGTATCACAAGGACGCGGTAATCGAAGGGACGGCGCTCCTTTTTTACATCCAAGGGCGGCTTATTGACATTCTTTTGTTTATTCTTCTTTGAACCCATAAAAGCTCCAAGCTGATTTTTTCTACATTATAGCCTTATGGGGTATACAAAGTCAAGGCGCACGCGGAGCAAAATCACCCTTGCAACGGTCAAACGCGCAAACGCCCCTAATGTCCGTCACCCATGACGGGCTTGCGTTCTGTTGAATAGCGGTGTTATAATGCCATAAAGCATTGAGCGCAGCGGGAGCGGCGCCAAGTGGCTTAGAAAGGCAGTTCTATGTGTACGCGATTCGTGTATAACGGTGACGATACGATTACGGGTTTTAACTTCGAGATAGACCTTAGCGTCTGGAGCCACAAGGTGATTCCGGAACGCGATAGGTTTTTCATAGGCATAAGGGCGGCGGACGGGGAGTATCACTCCTATCACGGCGTGAACAGCAGCGGCAGCGCCGCGACCCTGCTCTATGTGCATGGCAATGACAAGGCGACGTTTAGTCCCAATGAAGGCTGTGTCAACGTGGCAACGCTGAACGAGGAATTCATCAAGGGCAGGATAAGCTTCGACGAGGCGGTGAGAACAGTCGAAACCAAGCGTATCGTGTATGCGCCCGACGCGACTATGCAGACCCTGCTGTCCTGTAAGGACGGCAGAACCCTCATCGTTGAGCCGGGGATAGGGTACCGAAATGAGCGCAAGCGGTATTCGCTCATCACCAATTACTCGGTATTAAGGCCCGAATCCACAAGTCCTTACATTGTTGAAGGCGATGACCGTTATGAGCGAACAAAGGCGCTGCTTGAAGCGGCCGACCAAGACTTTTCCGTGAAGGATGCTTTTGCAGTTCTGAAGGCGGTAAGCCAAGAGGGAATATGGGCGACAAGAGTCGCGTTCGTCTATTCCGCCAAGCAGAACAGGGTGTACTATGTTGAGAACAATAACTTCTCAGATGTAATGGAGTGGAGTTTTGCGGTTTAGAGCCGTGCTGTGGGTATCGGGATACGGCTTCATGTTCAAATCCGTCCAACTTGTATTAGCTTAACCGCCCACAAAAAGAGCAATAAAAAAGCATCCGCAAAACGGATGCTTTTTGTTGGTGGGCCAACAGGGGCTCGAACCCGGGACACCCTGATTAAGAGTCAGGTGCTCTACCAACTGAGCTATTGGCCCATAGTGCAACTTGCCGGCGTAATGAGAACATCGCGTTGCGAAGAAGTTCTCTGGAGCGGGAGACGGGGCTCGAACCCGCCACCTCAGCCTTGGCAAGGCTGCGCTCTACCAAATGAGCTACTCCCGCAGGCAAAAAGTATTATAGCACATTCACGGCTCTTGTCAACGAAAAAAATAATATATTTTACAGAATTTACATCTTGAGTTGTAAAATCTGACCGGATGTCCAGCTTTTTGCCGCCTTGGGAATCCCGTCAAGGAGAGAACAAACGATGGCTTCGGGGTCGTTTTCCCAAAGGTCAAGCCCTTCTCCCGCTATGCGCGAGCAATCGCCAAGCCCAAGCATATCGGTGAGGGCGCACACATAGGGAAAGCCAAAGTCAACGTTCACACAGCCGCCCGCCGTGGTAACGTACATGAGCCGCCTTGAGCGGCACAGCCCCACGAATCCGCCGCGCTCATCGGTGGTGAAGGTCAGACCCGCAACGATGACGTTTTCAAAGTACAGCTTCAGTACGGCGGGGAAGCCCAAATCCCAGTAGGGCGCGGCAATAAGAATGGCATCCGCCTCCTTCAGCTTTGCGGCGTGAGCAAACATGGGGTGCGAATAGTCCCCGCTCTCTATAAGCTTATCCCGAAGCTCCAGCCTTTCCCCGGTGTGCGGCGTAAGGCTCAGTGCGCCAAGCTCGACATATTCAGTCTCATAGCCTATGCTTTGGCACTCGGACAAAAAGGCGTCGGCAAGCCTCAGGGTGCGGGATAGTCCCCTTCGCCTCGGACAGGCGTCCAAATATAGCAGCTTCATGATTAACCTCCGTTGCGCGGCAATATTGTTGCAGTACTGTTTAATTATAATCCATGCAACGGATAAAGTACAATATATTATTCTTGACACTATATATGCGCTTGCAATTCATTTGGGTGCATGTTATCATAACAACGCTGTCGATGCGGCGAATCTGTGAAAGGGGGTTAACAAAGATGATCAACAATAACAAGTTGCTCTGTTCGTGCCCCTTCGTATCCCGCATGAGATAGGTGTAGGATTGCTGTATGGCGGCATGAGCGATTATCAGCTCACGCCGCTTTTTATTTTGTAACGACAAAGAGGACTATATGAAGGAAATATTCAAATACATAAAACCATACGGAAAGAAGCTCATCTTCGTCGCGTTTTTGAACGTGGTATCGACGCTGTGCGGACTTTTCCTGCCATACGTCATGAGCGATATGGTCAACAACGGCATAGCCTTATCGGACATGAGCCGCATATACATCATGGGCGTGGTCATGCTTGCGCTTGCCGGAATAGCGCTTGCAAGCGGTATAGTCACCATGCGCATGAACGCAAGCATCTCCACCTGCTACACGAACGACATCCAAAAGGCAGTGTTTCGCAAGGTCAACTCGCTGTCGTTTGAGGAGTTCGGCAAGGTCGGTACCTCAAGCCTTCTGACCCGCTCCACTCAGGATGTGTTCATGCTTCAGGAGGCCGCGTCGGGCGTTGTCTACGCGGTGGTCACGGTGCCGATATTCTTCGTCGGAGGCTGCATACTCGCCTTTATGAGCGACTGGGTGCTGGCGTTGGTGCTGTGCTTTTTAGCGCCCTTGGTGCTGTTCATCGTGTGGCTTGCCACGCGCAACATGGGCAAGCTTTGGGAGCTTTCCGACAAGTACATCGACATTCAGAACATGATTGTGCGTGAGCGGCTGTCGGGCATCAGGGTCATCCGTGCTTTTGATAAGGAGCAGCATGAGCATGAGCGCATAGCCAAGGCGACGAATGTCATGGCGGACAACATCATCAAGGCAAACGTTCGCGGCAATACCATCAACCCGCTGTCGCTGTTCTTCCTCAACATCTCCACGGTTGTCATGGTGTATGTGGGCTTTACCCGAATTCAGTCGGGAGCGTTCATAACGGCGGGCGATATTATCGCGACCATACAGTACGTCGCCATCATAATGAACGCCCTATTGGTGCTGTCGTGGACTATTGTGTTCATACCCCACATAATGGTGTGTGTGCGCAGAATATCCGAGGTGTTGAGAATGCAGGGTATCCCCAAGGAGGAGTTTTCAAAGGAGAGCTTGTCCGGAGAGCTTCATCTCAGGAATGTTACCCTGCGCTATGAGGGTGCGGAGGCCGCCGCCGTGTCCAATGTCGATTTGGACGTTGAGCGCGGAGAAACCGTCGCCATAATCGGCGGTACGGGCAGCGGCAAAACGTCTCTCATTCGCCTTATCATGCGCTTTTTCACACCTGTGGAGGGTGAAATCTACCTTGACGGAAAGCCCTACTCAGAGCTTACCCGCGAAACCATAAGGGACAACATAGCCGTAGCCCTTCAAAAGAGCATGATATTCGAAGGTACCATCGCCTATAACATACGCATGGGAAACCCGAGCGCAAGCGACGAGCAGATGTATACGGCGGCAAGGACGGCGCAGATAGCGGACTTCATCGATACCTTGGACGATGGCTATGAGCATCTTTTAACGCAGGCCGGCTCCAACCTGTCGGGCGGTCAAAAGCAACGTGTGAACATCGCGAGGACTATCCTAAAGCCCGCCTCCATCTACATCTTCGACGACAGCTTCTCCGCGCTGGACTACCTCACGGAGAGCAAGCTTCGGCGCGAGCTTAACGCGCAGCTTGCGGGCAAGACACAGATTATCATCACCCAGCGAGCCGCGACCGCGATGCGCTGCGACAAGGTGTATGTCATGGACAGGGGACAGATAGTAGGGTGCGGAACGCATGAACGGCTCCTAAAGGAGTGCAGGATATACAAGGAAATCTACGACTCCCAGCTGGGAGGTGATTTGAATGACTAAGCATAAGGCAGACAAGGCCGCGAGAAAGAAAGCCATGAACTCACTCAAGCGGCTGCTAAAGGACACCAAGCCCATTTCGGGCTGGCTTTTGTTCGTGGCGCTCATAAGCGTGGTGGGCGTTGCGATGACGCTCATAGGCCCTGAGATACTAGGTACGCTTACGGATAACATCTATTCGTTCTGGGCGAACGGAACGTCCATACAGGACGACGCGTTCATACGCCTGTGCGTGATATTGGCGTTTGTGTATCTTGTCGCGGGCATATGCTCGATGAGCGAGATGCTTATCATGAACAATGTGGTGTCAAGGCATTTTACGGCCGCGATGCGCATACGCATGAGCGCGAAGATAATCAAGCTCCCGATACGCTACGTTGACTCAACTCCAAGCGGCGAGGTAATCTCCCGCATGACCGACGACGTTTCCGTACTCGGCAATACGGTACACAGCTTCCTTAACATCATAATTGAGGGCGGGATAAAGCTTATCGGCATAATTGTCATAATCTTTATCATGCAGCCTCTGCTTGCGGCGTCCATAGTTATCATAGTCCCGCTGTCCATGGTTCTGTCCGCGTCCATCGCAAGCAGGAGCATGTCGCACTTCATGCGCAGCAGGGAGGCGAACGGCAAGGTGTACGCATTGACCGAGGAGGACTACACGGGCTTTGACACGGTGAAGGCCTTCAACTTGGAGAACAGCCAGGAGGAGCGGCACGCGAAGCTTTGCGACGAACGCAGGAGCGAGCTTGAGAAGGGCTATTACCTGTCGGGACTTGCACAGCCTGTGGTGGGCTTCACCAACAACCTGTCGTACATCGCCATATGTATCATCGGCGGTATCTTTGCCATCAACGGTACGATAAGCGTGGGCGAGGTCGTTGCGTTCGTGCTGTACGCAAAGCTTTTGGCAGGTCCCTTGGAGAGCGTATCGAACGGCTTTGCCATGCTCCAGAACACCTTGGCGTCCGCTGGCAGAGTATATGACATGCTGGACACCGAGGAGCTTCACGAGAGCGTGACCGAGCAGAAGCCGTCGGGTGAAGGGCATGTGGTTTTCGAACATGTGAACTTCTCATATGTTAAGGACAAGCCGCTGATTCAGGATTTGAACATCAACGCCAAGCCGGGGCAGAAGGTCGCCATAGTCGGCCCTACGGGCGGAGGCAAGACGACCATTGTCAACCTGCTGATGCGCTTTTATGACGTAGATTCGGGCAGGATACTGGTTGACGGGGTGGACTCGGCTCATCTGTCGAGGGAGGATCTTCGCAATGTGTTCTCAATGGTGCTTCAGGACACTTGGCTGTTCTCCGGCACGATATATGAGAACATCGCCTATGGCAAGGACGGGGCTACGCGTGAGGAGGTCATGGAGGCCGCGAGACAGGCGCATATCGATTACTTTGTCGATACGCTTCCGGACGGCTACGACACCGTGATCAACGAGGAATCAACCAACATTTCGGGCGGACAGAAGCAGCTTTTGACCATCGCAAGGGCGTACCTTGCCAACCGCAGGGTGCTGATTTTGGACGAGGCCACAAGCAACGTCGATACCCGAACCGAGATACTGATTCAGAACACCATGGACGAGCTGATGCACGGAAGGACGAGCTTTGTCATAGCACACAGATTATCAACCATAGTTGACGCGGACATTATCCTTGTCGTGGATAACGGCAGGATAGTCGAGCAGGGAACGCATAAGGAGCTGCTGAAGAAGAACGGCTTCTATGCGGAGATATACAACAGCCAGTATTCGCTGCTGCACTAAGCATAAACGAAGTAATCAGAAGTCGAAGGATCTTGCCGAAAACAGAAAGGTCAAGAAGCGCTCCCATCGTGAACTGCATTGTCACACGGGGGAGCGTTTCTTTCACCGCAAGCCTGTTTCAAGATCCTTTGGCTGCCGCCTCAGGATGACAAGGAAGCTCAACCACTCTCAAACAAATTTTGTGTGCGCCCTTTAACCCCTGCCGCAGCCCCTCTTAAATATATCTACACCTGCGTTAGGGTCCAAAGCAAGGCAAGGAGCAGCATATGCGCGGGGTAGAAAACGTAAAAGAGGTAGGTCATCTTGGGCTTGCCCGCTTCGCCGTTGAACAACAGTATTGGCACAAGCGCCATTAGATGACCAAGGCACACTGCGTAGAAGTAGAAGCTGTGCGCCGAGGCAAGCTCCGAGGCGTGGGAGAAGGTGAACAGCACCAACACGAGCGCGGTGAGCCACTTGTTCTTTCTTGCCACATAGAAGCCCATGGTCAAAAGTACGCCCCAAAGACCGTAGTCCGTGAGGTACTTGTCAGCGATGAGCGCAAGCGGCAGGCACAGAACTATGCCTATCGCAACATACAGCAAGTGATAGAGCTGCTGCCCAAGCTGACTTTTGGCGCGGGGCATGGGGCTTGAGCCTACCCTGTCGCAGATGAGCATACACAACAGGCCGCAGAACAGCGTGAACATGACGTTCAGCCTTGAGGTATAGCAGCTCACCAGGAACTGCCCCAGATTGGAGAAGCTGAAGGTCAGGAGCACATCGGGGTTGTTCATCAGGTAGAAGGGTATCTGCGCGGCTATCGCGAAAAGCCCCATGCGAAGCAGCATACGCGGGAGGTTGCGCGTTTTGTCGTAGCCTACCGCAAGCTGAAAGGCAAAGATGGGGAACGCGACGCGCCCGATTATCCTGAGCCACATAAGCTCGCCGCCGAATACATATCCGACGTGATCCAAGAGCATACAGACGCAGGCTATAATCTTCAGCAGCAGGCTTGTCATGACTTCTTCTTCGAATAGGGGGTGTCCTCAAGCGGAAGCTTGGTTCTGAACTCCCCATCGCGGTTGTAGTAGGCGTTCTGAATGGCGGGAGCCGTCGGGATGGAGCATATCTCGCCCACGCCCTTCGCGCCCCGTGCAAGCCCGCTTTCACTCGCCCTGCCCAAGAACTTCGCCTCAAGCTCGGGTACGTTGTCGGAGCGCAGCAGCCCCAAGGTGCCGAACTTGGCCAAGGGCTTGCCGTCCTTTAGGGGAAAATCCTCGGTCAAGGCATAGCCTATGGACATTACAACGCCGCCTTCAATCTGCCCCTCCAACGCGGTGGGGTTGACAGCGGTGCCGACGTCGTGTACCGCCGTGACCTTCTTGAGCCTGCCATTTGCATCCAGCTGCGCCACATGGGTGGCATAGCCATACGCGATATGTGAGATTGGGTTGTCCTTTTTGCTGCCCATTGGGTCGGTGACGCCCATATACTCGCCAAGGAAGCTCTGCCCTTCAAGAGCTTCAAGGCTTCCTGCCTTGTCCCAAGCGGCGCGAACCATCTTAGCTGCGCGGACTACGGCCTCACCCGTGAACAGCGTCTGCCTTGACGCGGTGGTGTTGCCCGCATTCGGACAGGTCAGGGTGTCGGGAGCATGGTAGACCACCGTATCGGGAGTCACGCCTATGGTTGAACACAGCATCTGAAGCTGCACCGTACCCATGCCCTGACCTATACAGGCCGCGCTTGAATAAAGATGCAGTTTGCCGCCCGTTACCTCTATGCGGCAGCGCCCAGTGTCGGGAATGCCCACACCTACTCCGCTGTTTTTCATGGCACAGGCGACGCCGGCCTTGGGGTCGCTCTCCATTATCGGGCGAACCGCTTCAAGCGTCTCATACAGCGCCGTGGTGTCGTCGGCTATCTGCCCGTTTGGAAGAACCTGCTCCGGGCGAATGGCGTTTCTAAGGCGCATTTCATAGGCGGATATGCCCACCATGGCGGCAAGCTCGTTGAGATTGCATTCCAAGGCAAAGCAGCTTTGCGTTACTCCAAAGCCCCTGAACGCGCCCGCGGGCGGGTTGTTGGTGTAGTAGGCAAGCCCTGTTATATCGATATCCTGATAGTTGTAAGGTCCGGCGGCGTGGGTGCAGGCGCGCTGCAGCACAGGCCCGCCGAGCGAGGCATATGCGCCTGTGTCGGAGTGTATCACCGCTCTCATGGCGGTAAGACGCCCGTCCTTGTCGCAGCCGGTGGTCATATCTATTTCCATGGCGTGACGCTTGGGATGCACAAGCAGACTTTCCGCCCTGCTGAAGCAGACCTTGACGGGACGCTTTGTGTACCATGCCAAGAGAGCGGCATGGTGCTGAACACTCATGTCCTCCTTGCCGCCGAAGCCGCCGCCGACCATCATCGCGGATACCCGCACCTTGTCCAATGGCAGGCCAAGCATGGCCGCGCACTCCTTTTGCGTCTGATATATGCCCTGATCGCCGGAGAACACGCGCACCGTGTCGTCCGACATAAATGCGACGGCGCATTCAGGCTCAAGGAAGGCATGGTCGGTGAAGGGAAGGCTGTAATGCCTTGTCACCACATGCGCACTGCTTTCGAGCTTTGCCGAGGCGTCGCCGCGAAGCAGATGCTCAGAGGCAAGGATGTTGTCCACCATGCCTTCGTGCACAACGATATTGCCGTCCATAGCGGCGGCAATTGAGGTCACGGGTTCCAAGACCTCATATTCGACCTTGATCAAGGCTTTCGCGGCGGCAAGAGCAGCCTTGGTTTCGGCCGCGACCAAAGCCACGGCGTCGCCTAAGAAGTGGGTTATTTCGCCCACGGGTATCATGACGTTGTAGTCCTGCTTTAGGTGCCCTATCTTCTGTTGCCCAGGGACGTCTTTTGCGGTCAGAATCGTCACAACGCCGGGCAGCTTTTCGGCCTCCGAGCTGTCAATGGAAATTATTCTTGCCCTTGGGTACGCGCTCCTCAATGCAGAGCCGTAAATCATGCCGTCAAGGTAGACGTCGTCGGCGTACAGGGCCTCGCCTATCGCCTTCGCGGGCGCGTCAACGCGGTGCAGCCTGTCGCCCATCATGCCCTTCAGCTCGGACGAGGCGACCTCCTGCCCGCTCTTTAGAAGCTTTGCGGCGAGCAGTATCGCGTCAACTATCTTCTTGTATCCCGTGCAGCGGCATATGTTGCCCTTTATCGCAAGCCGCGCCTGTTCGGGGCTTGGGTCGGGGTTAGCGTCAATCAAAGCCTTCGCGCTTATAACCATGCCGGGGGTGCAGAAGCCGCATTGCACGGCCCCCGCTTCCGTAAAGGCGTAGGCGTAGACCTCGCGCTCACGGGGGGTCAGCCCCTCTAAGGTTACAATGTGCCTGCCGTTAATGCGCTCGGTGCGCTGAATACAGGCTTTCACGGCCTTGCCGTCCATTATCACCATGCACGCGCCGCAGGCGCCCTCCCCACAGCCGTTCTTAACGGAGGTCAGGCGCAAGCCGTCGCGGAGCACCTCGATGAGCTTTAATCCGTCCTCGCAGGTAATCAGATTTCCGTTGACGTAGAATTCAGCCATGGCAGGCTCCTTTCAACAAGTTTATGGCAGGTGGCGCAATATAGCAAAACACGCTTTAGAGCAGATAAGAGTAGCTTTGCAGTATCGCGGAGTAGATATCCGGCAAGCGGTCGTCAATGAAGTTGCTCGCGAAGCGACTGCCTCCAAGGTAAGCGAAGCCCTTGTTCTCGCCCGCCTTCAGTTCCTCTGTTGAAGCGTAGAGGGTGAGCTTGTCCTTGTAGGGCTTGCCCGTGTAGGGGCAGAATACCTCGCAGTTGCCACACTCGTTGCACATGGAGTCGATGTGCAGTATGACGCGCCCGCCGTTTACGGCAAGCTCCACGTTGGCACGGTTCGGGCAAACCTGTACGCAGCACTCGCAAACTGCAGCGCAGTCAAGACAGCGTTCGGTCTCGCGCTCAGCGCAGCTGTAATCTTGGAGAATGCCCTGCTTTGCGTAGCAGTCGGAAGGATTGCCCTTGTGCGCGGGGGTGGTTTTGTACTCGCCCGCTATCGCGTCGGCAACACGCCTTGCGTCGGCTATGGCCTCGACCACCGTCGCGGGTCCGTCGGAGCAGTCGCCGCAGGCGTACAGCCCTTTGCGGGTTGTCATAAGATTCTCGTTCAGCTTCAGGCGTCTGCCGTCGTTCTCCGCGCCGGAGGCGGCGAAAAAGGTGAGGTCGGTTTTCTCGCCGACTGCCGCAATCAAGGTATCGCAGGGCAGCTTTTTGTGTTCGCCCGTATCAACGGGTGAGCGTCTGCCGGAGGCGTCAGGCTCGCCCAAACGCATGACAGAGCAGGTGACAAGGCCGTTCTCAAGGGCGACGGGGGAGAGCAGCTCGCAGAACTCGACGCCCGAGCTTTGGCAGAGCTGAAGCTCCTCCTCGTCAGCGGGCATATTGGCGGCGTCTCTGCGGTAGATTATGCGTACATTCTTCACGCCGTCTGCGCGTTTCGCGGCTCTGGCCGCATCCATGGCGGTGTTGCCTCCGCCCACCACGGCGACGTTCTCGCCGAGAGCGGGCAGGGTGTTCGCCTTGCTCATCCCCAAGAAGTCGATAACGTTCATGCTCTCGCCCTTTTCAAGGCGCAGTGCGCCGTGCTTTTGTGCGCCGACGGCAAATACGACATGGGTAAAGCCCGCCTCAAAAAGGGCGTTCGCATCGCTTACTGTGTGATTCAGCACAATCTTTGCGCCGAGAGCCTTTAGCAGCTTCTCATCGTTATCGATGGCGTCGGAGGATATACGGAATTCGGGGATCACATGGCGGACTATTCCGCCTAAGGCGCTCTCCTTCTCAAAGATGGTGCAGTCTACCCCCTGACGGGTCAGGAAGAAGCATAAGGCCATACCCGCGGGGCCGCCGCCCACTATGGCGACGCGCTTGTCGGAGCTCAAAGCAACGGGTTTAGCGCCTTCAAGAACGCTCTCAAGCCCGTTTTGCGCGGCGGTGAGCTTGGTTCTTCTGATGCGTACCGACTCCTCATAGAAGCTTCGGGTACACTTGCTTTGACAATGATGGGGGCATATCGTGCCCGTGATGAAGGGTAGGGGGTTCTTCTCAAGGATTAGGCGCAGAGCGTCCGTATAACGGCCTTCACCGACAAGAGCGACGTAGCCGGGGATGTCCTGCGCGATGGGGCAGCCGTGCGAGCAGGGCGCGGTGAAGCAGTCGAACATCATAAGCCTGTCGTCAAGCTTGCGCTTGGGAAGCGGCTTTACGGATCTGCGGTTTCGGGCGCTCGCTCTCGCGTTCTCGGCAAGCTTGTCCAAACGCCCCACACTTACGCCGCTGAAGGGGGCGTAGGGGAGGGCATAGACGGAGTTGGCTATCTGTGTTGCCCGCTGATACCCGCCGGGCTTTAGCAGGGTCGTGGCAAGGGTTATGGGCCAAACGCCAGCGGCGAACAGCGGCGCGGCGTTGAAGGCGTCGATACCGCCGGAGAACGAGAGACGCAGCTTGCCGTCAAACTCGGTGCTGATGCGGTGCGCCATCTCGATGGTGAGTGGATAGAGCGAGCGGCCGCTCATGTACATCTCGCCGCTCGGAAGCTCGTTTCGGGTGACGTCCACGGGGAAGGTGTTCGAGAGCTTCAGACCGAAGCCCACGCCGTTTTCGGAGGCAAGCGCGATAAGGCGGCGGAACATGGGAATGGCGTCGTCGTATTGCAGATCCTCGCGGAAATGGTGGTCGTCGAACATGATATGCACAAAGCCCAGGTCGTCAAGGGTCTTTCTTGCAAAGTCGTAGCCAAGTATGGTGGGGTTGCACTTGATGAAGGTGTTGAGCTTCTTCTCGGTGATAAGGTAGGAAGCGATGCGCTCAATTTCATCGGGTGGGCAGCCGTGGAGCGTCGAGAGGGTTATGCCCGTGCAGACATGGGGGCAAATGGAGTTGACATACTCGGGGTCAACGTTTGGGAGCTTGTCGAGATTTCCCAGCGCGAACCTGCGGCATTCTGTCCAAATGGGAGCGGAAGAAGCGTCCTTTAGTCCCTCGATGAAGCCGTCAATCTTGGGCGACTTGATGCCCGCAAGGTCGTAGCCGACGCTCATGTTAAAGATAAAGCCATCGGGATCGCCCCAACCGAAGGCGCGGGTCAGCAGCTTTAGGGCGAACCACGCCTTGACATACTCGTCATAGGCCTGAGGAACGTACAGCTCGGTTGACCACTCGCAGTTGTAGGCCTCATCCTGCGCGATAATGCAGGGCTTGGGAACGCAGCGCGAAAGCTCGTCGCCGTCCATGATTTGGACGGTTTTCAGCTCAAAGAAGCGGCAGCCCGCGTAGTACGCGGAGATGATGTTCTGGCAAAGCTGGGTGTGCGGGCCTGCGGCGGGGCCAATGGGAGTTTCCATCTTCTCCGCGAACAGGGGAAGAAGCTTGCCCTCGGTGGGGACAAACGCACGCTTCACGGAGAATACGCTGCCCTGCTTTTGCTCAGCAAGTATGTGAAGCATAAGCTTGTTAAAGGGGATAGGCGTCATCTTGTCGGACATGAAAGACCTCCTTGAAATTAATGTTGTTATGGGCAACTCCGCGTCAATATTTGCGGAAAAAGGGCGTCACGCGCCCTTGCTTATTTTATGCGTTCAGCCTCTGCCAAAGCTCTGAGGAGCTTTCGCGGCACTTGGCCATGACTTCCTTTTCATCGACCGTAAGCAGCTGCCTGTCCTTCATCAGAACCTTGCCGTTGCAGATCGTGGTGACAACGCTCCTGCCGTTCATGCCGAACAGGATGTGCGAGTTGCAGTCGGGAGCGTTCATCGGGGTGAGCGGGTCGTAGTCGGTGACGATTATGTCGGCGTATGCGCCCGGCTCTATCACGCCCAAGGGGGCTTTGAAGTATCGATTCGCAATGCGGGTATTGCCGCCAAAGAGCATGGAGGGAATCTCGCCCCACGCCACGGTGGGGTCTTTTAGGACGTGCTTGTGGATGATGTTGCCGACCTTGTAGCTTTCAAGCATATCGTTGGTATAGCCATCGGTGCCGAGACCCAGCAGAACGCCGCGCTTGAACATTTCAATAACGGGACCGCAGCCGACCGCGTTGCCCATGTTGGATTCGGGGTTGTGAACAACGGCGGTGTCGCTTCCGGAGAGGATGTCCATCTCCGCTTCGTCAATGTGGATGCAATGCACCGCAAGACTGCGCGGCCCCAAGACCCCAAGGTCAAAGAAGCGGGTTATGATGCGCTTGCCGTAGGTCTTGAGACAATGCTCCAAGTCGGAGGGGCCCTCGGCGCAGTGGACGTGGAAGCCCGCCTCGGCTCCGCCGTTTGCAAGGCAGTCCTCAATGGTGCGGTCGGACACGGTAAACGAAGCGTGTAAGCCCATCATGCCCTTGAGCATATCGGAATCGTCCGCGTTGGCGCGGTCAATCATGCGCTTGTTCTCCAGTATGCCCTGCATACGCTTTTCCTCGCCGTCACGGTCGGAGACCTCATAGCACAGCGACACGCGAAGCCCAAGCTCCTTTGCGGCGTCGGCAAGGGTGTCAAGGCTGTTTGGTATCTCGAAGTAGCTTGCGTGATGATCGAAGGTAGTGGTAACGCCGTTCTTGACGGAATCGACGAATACGGCCATCGCTGACCAGTAGTCGTTTTCAAGGGTGAGCTTGCGGTCTATGCGCCACCACATTCCCTCCAGTATATCGTTGAAATTCTTTGGATTGTAGCCCTTGAGGGAAAGTCCCCTCGCGAAGGCGCTGTAAATATGGTTATGGGTGTTGATAAGTCCGGGCATGATTACGCCGCCGTGAGCGTCAATGAACTCCGCGTTGGGGTACTTGGCTTTCATGGAACGTGAATCGCCGCACTCGACTATGTAGCGTCCGTCTGTCGCGACCGCGCCGTCCTCATAGTATTCCGCGCCGCTGCGGGTGATGAGCCTGCCGTTTCCGATAAGCAACATAAATCAAAACCTCCGTTCGTAAGTTGTCATTTACATTATATAGAAAATATACTTTTAGCGCAATAGCAAAAAGCACAAAATCTTTTAGCAAAACAAAATATATTTTAGAATGAGGCTCAAAGGAATTGATTTTTTGTAAAACTTGCTCTACAATACGGAGTGAAGAGATGAGCCTTTGGGCTAAATCCAAAAACAACAAAGGAGCGTAATATGGCATACGATCGCATTTACAATTTCTCAGCAGGCCCGTCCATGCTGCCCATTCCCGTTTTGGAATCTTGCAGGGATGATCTGATGAACTACAAGGGCTGCGGCATGAGCGTCATGGAGATGAGCCACCGCAGTAAGGTTTATGACGAGATTATTGTCGATGCTCAGAGGCTTCTGCGCGAGGTCATGGGCATCCCCGACAATTACAAGGTGCTGTTCCTTCAGGGCGGCGCGACTTTGCAGTTCGCCATGGTTCCCGCGAACCTCATGCGCACGGGCAAGGCCGACTATGTGAGGACGGGTTCGTTCTCCACCTCCGCTTCCAAGGAAGCGACCAAGTACGGCAAGGTCAACATCGCCGCGTCCACCGAGTCCGAGAAGTTCTCCCGCATCCCCGCGCAGGAGGAGCTGAAGCTCGATCCCGAGGCCGACTATGTCCACATTTGCTTCAACAACACCATCTTTGGCAGCAAGTGGTCTTACATCCCCGACACCGGTGACGTTCCCCTTGTGGCGGATATGTCAAGCTGCATGCTGTCCGAGCCTATCGATGTGAGCCGCTTTGGACTCATCTATGCGGGCGCACAGAAGAACATCGCTCCCGCGGGTCTGACTATTGTCATCGTCCGCGAGGACCTCTTAGGGTACGCTCCCGCGAATACCCCCATCATGCTCAACTACAAGACCATCGCCGACAAGGATTCCATGTACAACACCCCGCCCTGCTGGTCTATCTATGTCTGCAAGCTCGTGCTTGAGTACCTGCAGTCCATCGGCGGACTTGAGGAGATGCAGCGCCGCAATCAGGCTAAGGCCAAGCTGCTGTACGACTATCTGGCCGAGAGCAAGATGTTCCACGCGCACGTTCAGGAGGGCAGCCGTTCTATGATGAACGTCACCTTCAGAAGCGGCAACGACGAAGTTGACGCGGCTGTCGCCAAGGAAGCCGCACAGCGCGGCATGAGCAACCTCAAGGGTCACCGCTCCGTCGGCGGCTTGAGAGCGTCCATCTACAACGCCATGCCTTATGAGGGCGTGGAAGCGCTCGTCGCCTTCCTCAAGGAAGTCGAAGCACGCTAAAAATTATTTAGGAGGTTTATCATGATTCGTATACTTGCAACTGACGGAATGGATAAGTCCGGAGTCAAGGCTCTTGAAGCCAAGGGCTGCGAGGTAGTCAGTCAATTCTATGAACCCGATGCGCTCTCAGAAGCCATAAAGGACTTTGACGTAGTGGTCGTGCGTTCCGCAACCAAGATAAGGGTTCCCCAGATTGACGCGGCTGTTGAGGGCGGAAGGCTGAAGCTCGTCATCAGGGGCGGCGTAGGCGTGGATAATATCGACGTCAAGTACGCGGAGAGCCGCGGGCTGGTCGTTCGCAACACGCCAAGGGCGAGCTCCGACGCTGTGGCCGAGCTTGTGCTTGCACATATGTTCTCCGTGGCGCGCTACATCTCAGTGGCGGGCTATACCATGCGCACAGGCGCTTGGGAGAAGAAGGCGTACAAGGGCTTTGAGCTTTCGGGCAAGACCATAGGTATCATCGGATACGGCAGGATAGGTCAGGCCGTTGGCAGGCGCTGTCAGGCTTTGGGCATGAAGGTCTTGGCATATGATATCTTCAAGGTTGAGGGTATCGAGAACGAGAATATGCACTATGTTGAGATGGACGAGCTGCTTGCAAACTCCGACGTCATTTCCCTGCACATTCCCTCACTGCCCGGCAAGCCCATGGTCAACGCGGAGACCATCGCCAAGATGAAGGACGGCGTTGTGATAATCAACACCAGCAGGGGCACGAACATCGACGAACCCGCCCTGCTCGAAGCGATAAAGAGCGGCAAGGTCTACGGCGCGGGTCTGGACGTTTGGGCGGAGGAGCCTTCCAAGGATTTGGAGCTTCTGAGCCATCCCAGAGTATCCTGCACACCGCATATCGGCGCTTCCACCAACGAGGCGCAAAAGCGCATTGGCGCCGAGATTGTGGACATAATCAGCACATTCTACAATCTGTAATATGCATTTTGGGGCTTCGCGGGCAAAACCGCGAAGCCTCTTTTAGTATTATTCACCCCGACGGGACGTAATAATGAATATGGAGGTAACGATGGAAGGAACGGATCTGCATTACCTGAATCTGTTGGCGCGGGAGTTTCCCACGCCGAGAGCCGTTTGCGCGGAGATAATCAACCTAAACGCCATTCTGAATCTGCCCAAGGGTACGGAGCACTTCATGAGCGACATACACGGCGAGCATGAAGCCTTCCTGCACATTCTGAACAACGCCGCGGGAGCGGTTCACGAAAAGGTGGACTTCGTCTTTGAGAACACATTAAGCCTCAGGGAACGCCGCTCACTCTGTGCGCTGATCTATTACCCGCGTGAGAAGCTCACGGCGATACGCGAGACTACCCCCGACCTTGACGATTGGTATCGCGTTACGCTGTACAGGCTCATTCAGATAGTGCGTTCTTCGTCGGCTAAGTTCTCACGCTCCAAGGTGAGAAAGGCTTTGCCCGCGGATTTCGCGTATATCATGGAGGAGCTTATCAACACCCATGACCTTGTAAACAAGGAGAAGTATTACGAGAATATCATCAGTGCGATAATCCAAACGGGCAGCGCCGAGGCTTTGATAATCGAGATGTGTACGCTTATTAAGCGCATTTTGGTAGACGTGCTGCATATCGTAGGCGATGTGTTCGACCGAGGCCCCCATGCCGACATCATACTTGATCATCTGATGAAGCATCATAATGTTGATATCCAATGGGGCAACCACGATGTGCTTTGGATGGGCGCGGCGGCGGGCAGCAGGGTCTGTGTCGCCGTGGCAATCAAGAACTGCATACAGTATGACAATATGGCCATGCTTGAAACGGGCTATGGCATAAACCTTTTGCCACTTGCCATCTTCGCGCAGGAGGTCTACGGCGACGCCGAGGTGTTCAAGCCAAGAAAGCTCCCGAACGAGCGATTCAAGCCCAAGGACTATACGCTGTATTCAAGGATGCATAAGGCCATATGCGTAATACAGTTCAAGCTTGAGGGTCAGCTTGTGCAGCGGCGTCCGGAGCTTTTGATGCAGGACAGGGATATGCTGTCCCGCGTGAATTGGCAGGACGGCACGATAGAGCTTGACGGCAAGGTCTACCCCTTGCGCGACACGGACTTTCCCACCATAGACCCCCTTGACCCCAACCGCTTGACCCCTGAGGAGGAAGCCTTAATCGAGCAGCTCACGGACTCCTTCACCATGAGCGAGAAGCTTCAGGCGCATGTCGAGTTCCTCTATTCCGTGGGCGCGGTGTACAAGTGCTACAACGGCAATCTGCTGTTCCACGGCTGCCTTCCGCTCAACGCGGACGGCAGCTATATGGAGTTCGAGTTCGAGGGCAGGAGCTATTCGGGCAGGCATCTCATGAACTACTGCAACCGAACCGCAAGGAAGGGCTATTTCGAGCCTGAGGGCAGCGCTGAGCGCGAGTGGGGCAGGGACTTTCTGTGGTATCTGTGGTGCGGAAGAAATTCCCCCATATTCGGCAGGGACAGGATAACGACCTTTGAACGCACACTCGTAGAGGACGCGGCCACCCATCCGGAGCCAAAGAACGCCTACTTCAAGTATCGCGAGACCGAGGAGTTCTGCAAACGCCTGCTATTGGAGTTCGGGCTTGATAAACCGTGGAGCCTTATCGTCAACGGGCATATACCCGTCAAGGTGAAGGACGGGGAGGACCCAAGGAAGGCGAACGGCAGGCTTGTCGTGATAGACGGCGGCTTTTGCAGGGCCTACCAAAAGCAGACGGGTATCGCGGGCTATACCATGTTCTTCAACTCATACGGCTTGAGGCTTGCCGCGCACGAACCCTTTACAACCTTGGAGGACGCGATAAACAACGAGACAGACATAAGCTCGCATATCTTCTTGGTTGAGAACCTTTCGCAGCGCGTGCTGGTGGGCGACATGGACAACGGAGAGGATATAAAAAATCAGATAAATGAGCTGGAACAGCTTCTGAACGCTTACAGGGAAGGTCTTATAGTCCCGAAAAGCTGAAAGCCCTGTCCCGATCGATTAAGGACGAGGGCATTTGATAATCCGAGAGAGAATAAAAAGGGACCGCCCCATAAATTCGGGGCAGTCCCTTTTATCGTTTTGCTTTACTCGTGGTGGTGGCAGCCGCAGTCGCAGTCGTCGCCGCACTCCTCGCAGTCGCAGTCTTCTTCGTCCATGAGCTGCTCTACAACCTTGATAAGCTCGTCAAGCTTGTCGTCGTCGGCGGGAACGAACTCCTCGATGACTTCCTTGGTCTCCTCATCCTCATGCTCCAAAATCTTCATGATGTAGCATTCGGTCTCGGCGTCGTCCTCGGAGGGCTCGGCGTCTACCAATACCGCGTAGGACTGATCCTCATGATCAAAGTAGTATATTACTTCCAGTTCAAACTCATTGCCATTCTCATCGGAGAACACAACGATATCACGTTCTTCTTCCATTGTTTTGCTCCTTCTTCAAAGATACAGGTATTCTACCCTACTTCGCGTCATATTTCAACACCTAAAAAACATATATAATGCAAGTTTTGGCAAAGCCTGAGTGACAAAACTGCAAATCTAAAAAATTTTGAGATACGCAAAAAAATATCTTGCTATTTTGGGCGATATTAGTTAGAATATGATTGAGGTGACGATATGGACATAGATTTTTTCAAGAGGCTTGCAAGTTCGCTTGCACAGCAGTTCGGCGAGAACTGCGAGGTGCTGGTTCACGACCTTAGGGGCGGCGACCCTGAGCACACGATAGTAGCCATCGAGAATGGTCATGTTTCGCATCGTCAGGCGGGCGACGGGCCTTCGCGCATAGTGCTTCAGGCTATGAACGAAAAGGACCCCTCACAGCTTGAGGACAGGTCAGCCTATCTTCTAAAGACGCACGACGGCAGGATAGTCAAGTCAAGCACCATCTACATTCGCAACAGCGAGGGTAAAATAGACGGCATACTGTCGATTAACTACGACATCACCGAGCTTTTGATGGCGCAGAGGGCGATAGGCTCTTTGCTCAATCACAGCGAGGAGCAGAGGGTTCCCGCCAGAATTCCGCAGAACGTCAACGACTTGTTGGATGATCTCATCGCGCAGTCGGTGCAGATCGCGGGCAAGCCCGTAGCCTTGATGACCAAGTCTGACAAAATCAAGGCGATTCACTTTCTCAACGACGCCGGAGCTTTCCTTGTCACCCGCAGCGGTGATAAGGTTTCCAAGTACTTCGGCATCAGCAAGTATACCCTGTATTCATACATCGACGCAAATATAGAGGACTGAAAGGAGTTCTGTTATGGATTACGAAAGGATCAAACAAACGGCGGAGGGCTATCTGGGCGACATGACCAAGTTTCTGCGTGACCTTATCGCCATACCGTCGGAGAGCTGCGACGAGGAGGGCGTTATTCGCCGCACCATCGACGAGATGAAGAAGTTAGGCTTTGACGAGGCGTACATCGACGGCGAGGGCAACGCTCTTGGGTTCATGGGCAAGGGCGACAAGATCATAGCCTTTGACGGACACATCGACACCGTGGGCATCGGCAACATCGCGAACTGGACGAGCGACCCTTACAAGGGCTATGAGACCGACGAGATTATCTACGGCAGAGGCGGTTCCGATCAGGAGGGCGGCGTTGTCAGCGCGGTCTACGGCGCACGCATTATGAAGGACCTTGACCTCATCCCCGAAGGCTATCGCGTACTCGTAGTCGCTTCCGTACAGGAGGAGGACTGCGACGGACTTTGCTGGCAGTATATCTATAACGAGGACAAGATTGTCCCCGAATTCGTAGTTTCCACCGAGCCTACCGACGGCGGCATATATCGCGGTCACAGGGGCAGGATGGAGATTCGCGTTGACGTCAAGGGCGTATCCTGCCATGGCAGCGCACCCGAGCGCGGCGACAACGCTATCTACAAGATGGCGGACATTCTGAGGGACGTTCGTTCGCTCAACGAGAACGACGCCGAGGACGGCGCCGAAATCAAGGGCCTTGTCAAGATGCTTGACCCGAAGTACAACCCTGAGCATTACGAGGACGCCCGCTTCTTAGGACGTGGTACCGTTACCTGCTCGCAGATTTTCTACACCTCGCCGTCACGCTGCGCGGTTGCGGACTCCTGCGCCGTTTCGCTGGATCGCAGAATGACAGCGGGCGAGACCTGGGATTCATGCTTGGATGAGATTCGCGCCCTGCCCGCCTGCAAGAAGTACGGCGACGACGTGAAGGTCTCCATGTATATGTACGACCGCCCCGCGTGGACGGAGCTTGTCTATGAGACCGAGTGCTACTTCCCGACATGGATCAACCGTGAGACCGCCGCCCACGTTCAGGCTTTGGCCGACGCGCACACGGCGCTGTACGGCAAGGAGCGCATAGGCGCCGAATCTGCGATGCATCTTCGCCACAGGCCGCTGATTGACAAGTGGACCTTCTCCACCAACGGCGTTTCCATACAGGGTCGTTACGGCATTCCGTGCGTCGGGTTCGGCCCGGGTGCGGAATCGCAGGCTCACGCCCCCAATGAGATTACATGGAAGCAGGACCTTGTGACCTGCGCCGCCGTGTATGCCCTCGTTCCCTCGATGTACAAGGCGGAGAACAAGACGGGCGACGTCGTTCAGTTCCGCGCCGGTACCACCAATAACAACATTCGCTGAAAGCAACGGAGGTTTTTTAGCATGAGCAACGTATCGCAATTCACCGACAAACTGGACATGCTGGATTTCTCCCGCATGTTTGAGGGCGACTTCTTCCTGACATGGGAAAAGACCGACGACGAGATCGCCGCCACCTTCCTTGTCGCGGACGCCCTGAGGCATCTGCGTGAGAACAACATTTCCTCGAAGATCTTCGACAGCGGCCTTGGGATATCGCTGTTTAGGGACAATTCCACCCGCACCCGCTTCTCGTTCGCGTCCGCCTGCAACCTGCTCGGCATCGAGGTACAGGACTTGGAGGAGGGCAAGAGCCAGATAGCCCACGGCGAGACCGTCAGAGAGACCGCCAACATGATTTCGTTCATGGCTGACGTCATCGGCATTCGCGACGATATGTATATCGGCAAGGGCAATACCTATATGCACAACGTGGTCAACGCTGTGACGGCGGGCTACAAGGACGGCGTGCTTGAGCAGAAGCCGACCCTTGTCAACCTTCAGTGCGACATAGACCACCCTACGCAGTGCATGGCGGATA